>Ga0209361_1000013_pt1 | contig 234006 bp, 214 predicted proteins | sample SaaInlV_200m_DNA_3_FD_184657 | JGI IMG/M metagenome (GOLD analysis project Ga0209361, IMG submission 184657) | Marine microbial communities from expanding oxygen minimum zones in the Saanich Inlet - SI037_S4LV_200m_DNA (SPAdes) (version 2) | ecosystem: Environmental > Aquatic > Marine >... | reverse complement strand
TGTCTTGCGAACGCAATCCGGCTTCTATTGCCCTTTTTTCTTCTTCTCTAAACTCCCGTACATATCGTTTTGCTCTCATTGAGCATTTTTACCACATTTCCAAATTATCACCTTGATTATGCACTAGTTATTTAATTGTTAGTTATTGTTTTATATAATTCATCTTTAAAATTTTCTTTTTTCATTTGATTACCAAGTTTCTCACTTTTCTCTTTGAAACTTCTATTGTTAAGTAATTCTAAAACTTTCGGTTCGAGATTTTTATTGGTTATTCTACTTATTTTAATACCTTTTGGTCCAACTCCCATGTCAAAAGAAATTTTATCCCAAACAAACTGATCCATAAAATGCGGAATTATCATTGTTGCACAACCATATTTTATTGCTAAATGTGTGGTTCCAGCACCGCCGTGTTGAATTACGGCATACATTTTCGGAAAAATCCAATCATAAGAAATTTGCGACACAAAATAAATCAATTCTGAATTGAATTTATCGGGTTTAACTAAGCCACCAGAGGCTGTATTTATGATGGCTGGTATTTTGTTTCGTTCAAGAATTTCAAGAATTATTTTAGTTTTTTGTTTAGGTTCAGGATTAGGCATTGAGCCAAAAGTGATAAACAATATTTTTTCATATTTTTCTATGAATTCAGTTAATTTTTTTTCGGGTTTCCAATCTGTTTTTCTCTTTAATTGCTGATGTCCTAAAACTTTAATATTACTTTCCCAGTAGCCTGGTCGCGGGAATAAACTTGGCGAAATTGTATAAATAAATTTTCTACTGTGAATTATGTTTTTTAGTTCCCTTCGTGTAATTTTATCTTTGATTTGTAGCCACTTTTTTGCAGCCATAGTTGCTGTAACAACCCCAAAGTTAGAAAATTTAAATGTCAATTTATTAAAAAATTCTCCATAGTTTTTACCAACAAAAAATGAATGTCCTTTTATATAATGAAAATATGCGAAAGGACTTACAAAAATTGTTTTTCCCCTGTTTTCATATTCCCATAATAATGGATAAACATTTTTTGAATGATAAACTATTCTATCTGGTCTTTCTTGTTGAACAAGCTCGTATAACTTAAATTCTTTTTCTTGCGGGACTTTTTTATTTTGAGCAAGTTTCATTAGTTTGATATAGGCAAAGAATTTCTTAATTCCAGACCCTCCCATAACTGTTCTATTGGCATCGCTTTCAAGTACGTCATCATTTTTTCTTCCCAAAGACGCAAATTCTATATCACAACTTTCTGTCAGTTCTCTAAATTGTTCTGAAAATGCACAAATAACCTGATGTTCTTTTTCTTTTAGAATTTTTCCTATTGCTAAAAAAGGTTCAATATCCCCTCGTGTTCCTATTGATGTTAAAATTATTTTCATTAGTTACTTTCCTAATTGGCTACAACTATGTTTATCCTAATATATAACCAATTTTACCATCGCCCCTCATCATGGAGTGACCGCATGGACGTACCCTAAAGGGCATAATAATAAACGTCCACGCTCATAGCTAAAGCCTGCGAAAGTGGACTTTAGCAGGGCAAGATAAATCTCGCATCACGAAAACACCAATATATTCCCTAGTGGGTCTAATACCCCGTCGCTTTGCGGCGATAAAATAAATTCTGCTAGGATACCTCGTCCGCTTGCGACGGGGTAGTTCATTTAAGAAGCTCTATCCCTTCATCCGTAATCTTTATTTCACCTTTTTTATATAATTTGCCGATTGCTTGCTTAAACACTTTTTTGCTTACTTGAAATTCTTTTTTTATATCTTCAGGGGAGCTTTTATCATTAAATCTTGATTTCCCACCAGTTGCCTTAAGATGTTCCAGAATTTTATCGGTCGTTAAAAAAACATGCTTGCCTTGCTTTGGCTGAAAGGAAATATCTATCTTCCCATCTTCTCTAATAAATTTTATATATGCTTTGAGTTTTTGGCCTTCCTGGTACTCGTCATAAAGATTATTTTCATAAACCAATCCTGTATACTCATCATTTATTGCTACTCTTATCCCCAAATCAATAAAGGCATATATCTCTACATCTACTTCCTGCCATTCAGCAAATACTCCCGGTAAAACTGTTTCTTTTAGATGCTCATAATTATTTTTCATGTGATTTCTCCTTCACAAACGCTCTTGTTAACCTGCCCATTCGCTCCACTCAGGGTGCTATGCGAAAGTGGACTCTATCTCTCAATAGAAATTTCTTGCAACTTATTTAAAAGATTGATGACCAGCGCAACAGAGTTTTCTGCCGCCTTTGTTAGGAATTTTTTATAATCCTCTTCACTTTGCTCAACAGATACAATATCAGATATAGAGCGGATAATCACAAAAGGGATATCGAAGAGATAACAGGTCTGGGCAATGGCAGCCCCTTCCATTTCAACGGCAAGAACGGAGGGAAATCTCTCCCGAATCTGCTGTATTTGCTCAGGATGATAGATAAAAGAATCCCCAGACATGATTTCCCCCTGCACTATTCTTGGAGAACCCTCTCCTGTTAACGATTTGCTTGTCAGATTGACCAGGGTTTTATCTGCCTGATAAGCGACTGGCATTCTGGGTATCTGACCATACTCATAATCAAATATGGTCGCATCGGCATCATGATGTCTAACTTCTGTAGAAACAACAATATCGCCAATTTTCAGAAGGTCAGGAAAGCCCCCAGCCACACCTGTATTGATAATATATTCCGGTTTGAATTTGTCGAGCAAGAGGGTGGTTCCAACAGCGGCATTCACCTTCCCTATACCGCACAGAAGTACGACTACATCATGTCCACAAAGGCGACCGGTGTAATAATAAAACTGTCCATAATGGATTTCTTCCTGATTCTCCAGACGGCTTCTAATTTCTTTAAGTTCTTCTTCCATTGCGGCAATAATACCGATTTGCATAATCTAATCCTTTTTTATACTTGCTATATGGTATTGAATCAACCGAGTTTAGTCGGCTTTGGCTTTGTAGTATGGTGGGTTCCGCTTCGCGCCGTGAGGAGATAATAAGCAAATTATACTCCACCCTTGACTCTTTAGTGTTCTTATACTATAGTACTGTTACTATAGTAACAGGAGTGTAAAATGTCACTGAAACACGCTATTCTCGGATTTCTAAGTTTCAAACCCCTCAGCGGCTACGACCTAAAAAAAACCTTCGATAATTCTGTTCGTCATTTTTGGACTGCAAACCAGAGTCAAATCTATCGTACCCTTTCCAAAATGACAGATGAAGGCTTGCTATCAAAAGAGATCATCGAACGTGATGAACGCCTTGATATGAAAATCTACCACGTCAGCGAAAAAGGGCGTGCTGAGCTCCATCAATGGCTTGCTTCCCCCCTCCCAAGACAAAACATGCGCGAACCATTTCTTATTCAAGTCTTCTTTAGCGGGCTTATTGATGACGAAGAACTACTAGGACTTCTTCACTATGAGCTCAGAATTGCAGAAGAAGAGTTGGCTGCCTATACCCAAACCTATCAAGCCAGCATGAGCAGAGCCAACCAAGCCGAAGATCCCCGCGCTTTCTTCCTAAGTATGCTCACACTGGACTATGGTCTCAAAAGTAGTCAAGCCATGCTCGATTGGCTTACCATTGCCATCAAAGAAATCGAAGCAAAAACCTATTCACCCACACAAATTTAAAGGTATAAAAATGAACAAAACTATTCGCAATCTCATTATCGTCGCACTCTTCACTATTGGTGGCGGTTGGCTGGGTGTTTGGCTCAACAACGTCACGGGCAATACCCAACCTCCTCTGCAAAGCTTGGGCGCGCTGGTTTGGCTTATCACACCCGCCCTCTCTGGTATCTTGCTACGTGCTTTTGGTGGGGATGGCTGGCGGGATGCCGGCTTCGGGCTGCATCTCATCTCAGGATGGAAGTGGTATCTGGTAGCGATTCTCGTCTATCCGCTCGCTGCGCTCCTGACCTTTGGGCTTGCTACCCTTATGGGAGCAGTTTCTACCGATGGATTTGCCACGCAAGGCTTCGACGCATATCTGAGCGCAGTTGGCATCATCGCTGCTGGCTCGTTGATGAAAAACATCTTCGAAGAATTCGCCTGGCGCGGCTATCTCACCCCTAGGCTGGAAGCCGCAAAAGTCCCTGCACTGCTCAACCATCTAATCGTCGGGGTTTTGTGGTGGGCGTGGCATATCCCCTACTACTATTATTTTCTCGACCGCACTGTGCTTGGTTCATACTTGGGAAATATGAATATCTCCACATTCTTGGTTCTTGCACTTATAAGCATACTTCTCACAGCCATTCTTTTTGGAGAATTGCGCCTATTGAGTAAATCCGTTTGGCCCGTATTCATCCTTCACAACCTTATCAACGGGCTGAGTATGCCACTTATTCTTAATGGCTTTATCAAACTCAATGGATGGTCAGGGATCATCCTCTCCCCCACGAATGACGGGATCATTGCATCTATTTTGCTGGGTGTAGCTGGGCTTCTCTTATATCGCTATCGAGTTCAGATGAAAGCTGATAAGTAAATCACAGTAACTCTGTTCATAGCAAAATCCCGCTAAGGTTATTTTTCACCTTAGCGGGATTTGTTAACTTGATAGTTGATGTTACGCACTTACTCTCCCCTAAATTCCGTACTTAGAATTTGGGGGAGAGGTCCGATAGGACAGAGGGGCGGAAAGCCAAACAATCTAATCATTGTTTGGCTAAGTATGTACGTTATGAGTTGATAACTGGCAGGTCTAAGAAGCAGCTCTTAAAAAATCAACGGTCCACTCCGCAAAAAGCCGATTATCGGGTGTGCCGCTGGCTATCGAATCCATAGCGCGTTTATGGGTTTCCAAGCCTACTTTCTCTTCTCGTCCGTGCATCACTTTTTGCATGATCTTTGGTGTAAACTCAGGATGCCCCTGAATACCGAACACTTGATTATCAATCGTATAAAAGAGATTCGGGCAGAATTCGCTACTTCCCAGCAGTTCAGCTTCGGGCGGAAGCTGCATGACCTGATCTTGATGGACGAAATAAAGCGAAGATCGCTCAGGAGCTTCTGTCATCCAGGGTTTGTGGGCGTTGATCTTGAAAGTAGCTAATCCCAATCCCCATCCTTTTTCTGATCTCTCCGCGTGCCCGCCTAAAGCATGGGCTAAGACTTGATGCCCAAAGCAGATCCCGACCAGCTTTTTCTTTGCCTGATAGCTATCCTGAATAAATTTGATAAGTTCTGCTATCCATGGCTGCGAATCATAGACTCCCTGTGGGCTGCCTGTAACTAAATACGCATCGCAAGCGTCTATTGATTCAGGAAACTCTCCCTGAGAGACGCCATATCCTTGATATTCAAAGGGAGCGTTAACGCTCTCAAAAAATTGAATATAGATCTCTAAAGGGGTGATCCCCCAATCAATAGTACTTCCATTCCCTTCTTCAGGGATCGCGTTCAGAATGCCAATTTTCATTTTTTTCATGTATATGCTCTCTTACTATTTTTTATCTGTTTTTATGCCGTCATCGGGGAGTATATCAGTTATTTTTTGTCAAAGAATTTACATCTCTTTAACAATGCCATATCTTGGCCTTTTCAGTTCAATGGTATTCTTCCTTCTATGAATATCACAAAGTCTCGAAATCTCTATTTTCGTTTTTTGCTTATTGGGATTCTTCCTTTGGCAGCATTAGCCTGCCGATTTACGACACCCCCAACTGAAACTGAACCAGTACCGCCTACGATAGAAGTGACCATCTCCCCTCCCACGAATGACACCGTTAAATTGGGCGTAAATGAAGCCGATCTGCTCTATGTTGATGAAGGCAGCCCCTCACAAAGCCTGGATATTTATTACCCTGCCAGCATAAATGCGATGCCTTTGCCCGTGATGATTTATGTCCATGGGGGTGCGTGGGCAATTGGGGATAAGAGCAACGTATATTTCAAGGATGATATTTTTACCAAATCTGGTTATATTTTCATCTCGATCAACTACCGCCTTTCTCCAGAAGGGACTTGGGAGGAGATGGCAGAAGACGTCGCCGCAGCAGTGAATTGGATATATCAAAATATCGGCTCTCGAGGCGGCGACCCAGAACGTATCTTCCTGATGGGGCACTCCGCTGGCGCGCATTTGGTTTCCTTGGTTGCGATCGACGAGCGTTATCTGCAAGGCGTCGGGCTTGGTTTGGATGCCCTGAGCGGTGTGGTTTCTCTGGATACACACGCTTATAATATCCCCGTGCTAAAACAGGCAGATGGAACTTTGCCAAAAATTTATGCAAAAATATTTGGCAACGATCTACAAGGCTGGGAATCTGCCTCTCCGATAGCACATATCTCTACAGAGAAGAATATCCCGCCGATGGCATTGGCATGGAGTAAAGGCTTGGCAGGAAATAATGCTTCTGCCCGTGAAGCCTCAGCGCGTGGATTCTCCGAAGCCTTGAACGCAGTAGGAACACCAACGCTGTTGGTTGATGGATCATCCAAAACCCACGCAGAAATCAACCGTCAATTCGGTGAAAACGGTGATGCGCTGACAGAGGAGGTTATGGTTTGGTTGAGCCAATTGGAATGAGTAGAGTTTACGCAGATACCGCTCTAGCAGGATTTGCAATCCTGCGTTTTCTTACGAACACGGGGATTATAAATCCCCTTTGAGCACCAAATTTGCGTACTCTCAGTTGTTAATTCGCCTGCTATTCATCTCTTCATAAACTCAAATTTCTTAGTACAATAGGGACAGGAAAAATATTATGAAAAAACACCAAATTACAGACGATCTCGACGCTTTACTGGGCACCCTTCCTGAAGACGTGGTGAAAGTGATTCGAGAAAGCAATGATACAGCCAACCTCCTCGAAGTCATCCTTGACCTCGGGCGCGTCCCCACAGCGCGTTTTGTCGCAGGAGAAGTGATCCTCAGCGAAACAGAAGTCACTCGCGAGCAAATTGACCACGTTGTAGAACAACTTGGCGATATTGACGCGGATAACCGCGCTGGTCTTGAACGCACCCTGCATCGCATTTCTGCGATTCGCAATAGACGCTCCGAAATTATTGGTTTAACTTGTCGCGTAGGACGCGCGGTTTATGGAACAGCGGAAATTATCGAAGATATTATTGCTTCGGGCAAAAGTATTCTCTTGCTCGGTCGTCCGGGCGTGGGCAAAACGACTATGCTCCGTGAAGCGGCGCGCATTCTTGCTGAGAGCAAACGCGTGGTTATCGTAGACACTTCTAATGAAATCGGTGGTGACGGCGATGTGCCGCACCCCGCCGTTGGTCGCGCGCGCAGAATGCAGGTGGCTACGCCATCTCTCCAGCACGAGGTGATGATCGAAGCAGTTGAAAATCATAACCCTGAAGTCATCGTTATTGACGAAATCGGTCGTGCCCTCGAAGCCGAAGCCGCCCGCACGATCGGCGAGCGCGGCGTTCAACTGGTCGGCACGGCACACGGCAACACCCTCGACAATCTCATGCTCAACCCTACCCTCTCCGATCTCATCGGCGGCATTGAATCTGTCACTCTTTCAGATGATGAGGCTCGGCGGCGCGGCACACAGAAAACGGTGCTAGAGCGGCGTAGCCCTCCCACTTTTGATGTTTTGGTCGAGATTTTGCACCGTGACCAACTCTCCGTTCATCTGGATATCGCTGCGGCGGTGGATGCGCTTTTGCGCGGATTCCCGCTTCCCGCCGAGATTCGTACGCGAGATGCCGAGGGGCAGATCAAAGTTCAAAAGGAGCAGGCAAGCCCAACGCCAGGAGCGAAACGGGGAGGGGATTCCCTCGGGACGCGCGGCGCCTTGCGCTTGTCCGCCGCTCCCGAAACATCCTCCCGATCCCCATCATCTTCCCCTAAAAATCTTAAATCGACACGAATTTTTGCCTATGGCGTGGCGCGTAACCGTCTGCGGAGCGCCATCAAACAGATGGGTGTGCCTGCCGAAGTGGTGCGAGACACCAGCGAAGCCGATGTTTTCGTAACTCTCCGGACGCATTATAGAAAGCGCCAACAATCCATTATGGACGCTGAGAGGCGCGGTATGCCCGTTTATGTTTTACGATCGAATACGAGCACACAGGTGCGAAAATTCTTGAGCGACCTTTTTGCACTGACCGATTCGCATGGTGCTGAAAATGGATTAGCAGATGTGAAAGATGAAACCCAAGATGCGATTTCTGCTGTGCTAAGCGGTGAACGCTGGGTAGATTTGCCCTCCGGATCTGCCACCGTGCGCCGCCTTCAACACGAAATGGCGCGGGATGCAGAGCTGACTTCTCATTCTTATGGGAAGGAGCCGCGAAGGCACGTTAGAATATTTCGTGAATAAATTTCACCACAGAGAGCACAGAGTTCACAGAGATTTTTTAAGTTCTTCTCCGTGCTCTCTGTGTGCTTTGTGGTAAATCTTTAAAAAACTATGTTTATAACTTTAGAAGGTCCCGAAGGTTCAGGCAAGACATCTCATATTCCCTATCTCGTAGAGTTTTTGCGCGAGCAGGGGCATATTGTTTTCCCCACCCGCGAGCCAGGCGGGACATCAATTGGTGAGCAGGTGCGTGAGATTTTGAATGATTTGAAAAATACTGAGATGATTCCTCGCACGGAGACGCTACTTTTTCAAGCCGCCCGAGCGCAGTTTGTGGAGGAAGTTATCAAGCCGCGTTTGACAGATGGAGAGATTGTCATCTCAGACCGCTACGCAGATTCAACCATTGCTTATCAGGGGTATGGTCATCAGCAGGATTTGGTGCAAATCCATGCTTTGATCGAGTATGCAACAGGGGGGCTTCTGCCTGATTTGACTGTTTATTTGGATGTAGAAGTGGAAGTGGGGCTAAAAAGAAAGAAGAAAGATGATGAGTGGAATCGTTTGGACGCGTATACGGTCGAGTTTCATCGGCGCGTGAGATCGGGCTATTTAAAGATGGCTGAATCAGAGAGATGGGTGGTAGTTGATGCATCGAGGGGGTGGGATGAGGTGCAAGAGAATCTAAAAGAGAAAATTATAGAAAGATTGAAAGGTGATGAGTAATTTGTAGCGTAGATATTGTTGCTTATCGTGTCTTATCCTTCGGAGATGTTTTTTTAATGGTAGCAAACTTCTCTTAAGAGCGGTGTGGTTTTTTAATCCACAAAGAAAAACTGTTGCATGGGTTATTTAAATATGCTACACTACGACATTCCCCCTTTGGAGTGAGAAAAATGAGTTCATTGGTCAGTGTTCTTAAGCAAAGTGATATTTTTTATCAATTTACGCCAACACAATTAGAATTGGTGGCAAATTTATGCCATGAGGTTAATTTTTCTAAAGATGAAATGGTTTTTGAGGAAAATAGCAGCAGCAAAGAGTTGTATGTGATCGCGAATGGTAATGTGAATATTTTGATCAATTCTTCGGCTGGTAAAAAGGGGACCGTGGTGGCAATTTTGCGACGCGGACAGTCATTTGGCGAGGTATCTTTGGTGGATGAGGGGTTGCGTTCGGCTTCAGCTCGCGCTGGAGAAAAGGAGACCCGTTTGGTGGTGATTCCGCGTGATCGTCTGTTGATGTTATGTGAGACTTATCCACAATTGGGGTATCGGTTGATGTATAACCTTTCTGCCGATTTGGCAATGAAAATTAGAAATACGGATTTGCGCATTCGAGATCAGGTTTTGTATACGCCACCAGAAAAATAAAAAGAGCGTAAAAGTTAATAAATGCCCTTGACCCTTGTATTGTATTCCTGTAGGATTACTCATTAGTAAGTTTTATATCCCTGCGTACCTTCAGGGATATAAGTGTGTTGTTGTTAAAGGTCTTATAAAATAAGACTATTTTAAAAATAGAGGAGGTGGTGGAGACATTTTGTGGCATTGTCTGCCAATCAAATTTGCCCCGATTTTGGGGCACTACGATTCCCCCTATAGAAATGAGGAGAAAAGAACTATGTCTAAACGTTTACTTGCTATTTTTGCCGTGCTGATGATTGCTAGCATGGTGTTGTCTGCTTGTGGCCCTTCTGCCCCTGCATTCGAATGTACTGACGCTATCGGTTGTCTTGATATTGCTCCAGATGAATCTGTTCATTTGGCTTCTATGTTGACCATCTCTGGCGCAACTGCTTTCTTGGGTGAAGACTCCAAGGGTGGCATCGAAATCGCTATTGATGATCGTGGCGGCGAGATTCTTGGTCATGAAATTATATTGACCGGTGAAGACTCTGGCTGTAATGCTGAAGGTGGACAGACTGCAGCGACCAAAGTTGCTTCTGACCCAACCATTGTCGGTGTTATTGGCACGAACTGCTCGAGTGCTGCTACTGCTGCTATTGATACGATCAGCGATGCTGGCTTGGTAATGATTTCTTCCTCCAACACCGCTCCTGCGCTGACCATTGAAGGCGAAACTTGGAAACCTGGCTACTATCGCGTATGCCACACTGATCTCTTCCAGGGTGCAGTTGCTGCTGAGTTTGCTTATAATGAACTAGGCGCACGCACCACTGCTACCATCCATGATGGCAGCCCTTATGCTGATCAACTCCAAGCTGTTTATTCCAAACGCTTTGTTGAATTGGGCGGCGAAGTAACATTTGAAGGCGCGATCAATGTTGGTGATACTGATATGCGCACCATTTTGACAACTGTTGCGGCAGATAGCCCTGACGTACTCTACTTCCCAATTTTTGAGCCAGAAGGCGATTTCATCGTTGCTCAGTTCTCTGAAGTATCTGGTTTGGAAAACACCACCCTCATGGGCGCTGATGGCCTCTTGGCTGACTCCTTCCCAGAGAACTCTGGTCCTAACGTTGTTGGCACATATCTCTCTGGCCCTTACGTTGTTGGTGAAGCTTATGATGCATTCCTCGACAAATGGGAAGCCAAATATGGTGGCGTACCCCCAAGTGGTTTCCATGCTTTCGCATATGATGGCACTAACATCATCCTTGACGCAGTTGAAGCTGTTGCTATTGTAGATGAAGATGGCACACTCCACATTGGCCGTCAGGCTCTGCGTGATAGCATGTCTTCCTTGGCCAACTACCAAGGTCTGACCGGGGCGCTAGATTGTACCGACAAAGATTTCGGCGAAATCGGTACCAGCCATGGCGATTGCGCCACCGGCGGTGCTTTGGGCATCTTCGAAATTGGTCAAGCTGAATTAGATGGCAATTGGCCTCCCCCTGCAGTTTACACGCCTGGTGAATAGTCTGTAGTCTGCTAGTATAATAAATCGAATAGTGAGCTAGAGGGGTTCCCCCTTTAGCTCACTATTCTTGTCTTAATAAATCACTTATTCTGGACTCGTTTTCTGGGAGTTCTATATGCTAAAACAATATCTTGATCGGTTCTCTTGGGTAGATTTTTTACTAAAAGTTTTCCAAGTGGCCGCTGTTGCAGTCCTTATCGTCGGTATTTTTAATTCTCTTGGTGCCGCGAAATACACACCTGGGCAATGGGTAACGCTTATCTTTGCTGGGTTGGCTCAAGGCAGCATTTATGCGTTGATCGCTTTAGGATACACGTTAGTCTACGGTATTCTATTGATGATCAACTTTGCGCATGGTGATGTTTATATGGCAGGCGCATTTACAGCTGTATTTCTGGCGAACAGTTTGGCGGCATCTGGTTTTCTTGCTTCCCACCCTGTTTGGTCAGTATTACTTCTGCTCTTATTAGCAACATCCGTCTCCATGGCACTGAACGTGATCGTTGAGCGAATAGCCTATCGCCCCCTTCGAGGTGCACCCCGCCTGGTTCCTTTGATCACAGCAATTGGTGCATCTTTTACTATTGAATATACTTTCCGTGGTTTGTACGGGGCAGAATTTCAGGCTTATCCCATCATCCCTGCTTTAGATGGACAGTTCCTAAATCTGGCTGGGTTTGATGTTCCCTATACTCAAATCGTGGTTTTAGTTGCTGCTATTCTTTTGATGGTTAGTTTGTATCTTTTTATTGAACGGACTAAAATCGGCACCGCAATGCGTGCTGTTTCGGAAGATAAAGAAGTTGCTCGTTTGATGGGGATTGACGTAGATAAAACTATCATGATTACCTTTGCCATTGGCGGTGCATTAGCCGGGGCAGCTGGTGTTTTCAATGGTATTTTCCGCCCTCAAGGTGTTTTCTTTTTCATGGGCTTTATCCCGGGTATCAAAGCTTTTACTGCCGCGGTTCTTGGTGGAATTGGCAATATCCCCGGGGCAATGGTTGGTGGTCTTTTCCTCGGTGTTTTTGAAGCAGTCGGCCCCAACCTGATCCTCGAAGGCTTAGGTATTCCAGCTGTAAATCAGTTGCGAGATGCTTTTGCTTTCACAATCCTTGTTCTTATTCTAATCTTCCGCCCGCAGGGTATTTTTGGTGAGCGGTTGGCAGAAAAGAAAGCCTGAGCGAGGTATAAATATGCTAAAAACACTTCAGAAAAACTTTCAGTCTATTCGGAAATTTGCTTTATTCGGTGGCATATTAGCTTTTTATCTCACTGCTATTGGGATAGTCGAAGCTTTTGCTCCACGTAATTTAATCGGCAGCTTCCTTTCATTAGGGCATGTTTTCCTCGTTCTCGGCGCGACCGGAGCAGGAGTCTTCATTGCTCAAACGATGAAAGAAACGGATACAAAGTCGATTTATTTTGCTGGGTTCCTCACAGGAGCACTTTCAAGCGTTTCATTGGTGATCTTTAATATCATTGTCCAGGTTTTTGTTGTTCAAGCCAACCCTGACAGTATTTTTCAATTACGCAGTATGTTCATTAACTTTTCAGAGGATATACAGACGTTTTTGACCTTTGGACAAGGGATGGTTTTGGGCAATATCCTGCTGATTCTTTTCTTCGGGATAATGGGTTTGCTCGGCGTTTCCTTTGTGAGCCTGCCAGAAAAAATTCGACGTGGTTGGGTTAACGCCTGGATCTGGGTACTCGCTATCGGATTATTCTCTGAAAATGTTGCCCAGATTATTCAAGAACTTTTTGGGCCTGCTCTTAACAAGGTGCTCTTCTTTAACAAATCCCTAAATACCACCTCTGCTATCGTGTTCTTTATAATCACTTTTGCGGTTGGTTATTATGGTATCAAAAAAGAGACCAATACTCGTTGGCAAGCAATGCCAGAAGAGAAGCAGAAAAAAGGTCGTGTAATTATTACCATTTTCAGCATTGTCTTTATGCTGGCTCTCCCCTGGATGGTTGGGCTTTTCCTTAGCCAAGCACTATTCATGATCGGTCTCTTCGTGATGATGGGATTAGGTTTGAATATCGTGGTTGGCTATGCAGGTTTGCTTGATCTTGGTTATGTTGCTTTCTATGCTTTCGGGGCATACACGATGGGCATTCTGACAACAACCAGTGCCCTCGGACGTGGCGACCTAAATTTCTGGATGGCTGTTCCTGTTGCAATGGGTGTTGGTGTGCTTTTCGGTGTGCTGCTTGGTTTCCCTGTATTACGTATGCGTGGTGATTATCTCGCAATCGTTACCCTTGGCTTTGGAGAGATCATTCGTATTCTTGCTCTTTCGAATTGGCTTGCTCCAATTGGAGGTGGTGCGCAAGGTATTTTGCATATTCCTCAACCCGTATTCTTCGGAATTGTAATGAACAAGCCGCAGATGATGTACTATTTGGTTGTACTGGGGGCGGTGCTGGCTGCCTTTGTAACTATCCGTTTGCGATCATCACGTTTGGGACGCCAGTGGATGGCAATGCGTGAAGATGAAGATGTTGCCGAAGCGATGGGGATCAATTTGGTACAAACAAAACTGCTTGCCTTTGCAATTGGTGCAGCTTTCTCTGCAATGGCTGGCGCTATCTTTGCCGCTCGCTTGGGCAATATTTTCCCACACAGTTTCAATCTGCTTATCTCAATCAATGCGCTGGCTCTTATTATTGTCGGTGGTTTAGGTAGTATCCCAGGTGTTGTTGTCGGTGCGCTCATTCTTGTAGGTTTGCCCGAAATGTTGCGTGAATTTGCTGAATATCGCCTACTGATGTACGGTATCCTGCTGATCGTGATGATGTTAGTCAAACCTGAAGGCTTTATGCCAGAGACTCGTTTAAAACGAGAGATGCAAGCCGATAAAGCTGACCAAGCTATTGAAGCAGAAGGATAGGAGGATAAATATGGGAGTAATTCTAAAAACACGGAAAGTTACAAAACGCTTTGGTGGTTTGGTGGCTGTCAATAACTTTGAAATTGATGTTCAAGAAAACTCTATTTCCAGTGTTATTGGGCCGAATGGTGCAGGTAAAACAACTTTTTTCAACTGTATCACTGGCTTCTATACGCCAACCGAAGGCGATATCATCTTTGATGAACACTATATTCAGGGATTGAGCACGGATCGCATAACTCATTACGGGATTTCCCGTACCTATCAAAATATCCGTCTCTTTTCCCGAATGACAGCTATCGAAAATATTCTGGTTGGGCAACACCCTCATCTGAAAACCTTTTGGTTTGAAGCCCTCTTTAAGAGTCCCCGTTTTATCAGGGAAGAAAAAGAAGCTCTTGATGAGGCTGTTCGCTTACTGAATTTTGTTGGTCTGAACGGATTAGGAGATCAGGTTGCTCACAACCTGCCTTATGGCGCACAGCGTCGACTTGAAATTGCTCGTGCACTTGCCAGCAAACCCAAATTGCTTTTGCTTGATGAGCCAACTGCTGGGATGAACCCAAACGAATCTTTAGATCTGATGCACTTCATCCGCCAACTGCGCGACGAACTGGAGATCACCATTTTGCTTATTGAGCATGATATGAGAGTCGTCATGGGCATCAGCGAAGAAATCTGGGTGATGGATTTCGGTCAAAAGATTGCAGAAGGAACACCGCTTGATATTCAGCGTAATCCCAAGGTGATTGAAGCCTATCTCGGAAGTGGCGCAGCTTCTGGATTGAATCTTGAAGCAAACGGCGAAAATGCCGAAGCAGGGAGCTTATAATGGCAATGTTAGAAATTAATGACATCCATACCTACTATGGAAATATTCATGCCCTCAAAGGCGTCTCCCTGACCGTTGAAGAAGGTGAAATCGTTACCCTGATTGGTTCTAACGGAGCCGGGAAAACCACAACTTTGCGTACGATCAGTGGTCTACTAACGCCTCGTGAGGGATCAATCTCTTACCTTGGGAAAGACATTACGGGCATCCCCGCACACGAACTTGTCTATCAAAAAGTAGCTATGGTTCCTGAAGGGCGCGGTGTTTTTGCCAAGCTCACTGTTCAGGAAAACTTGATGATGGGCTCTTATAGCCGAGATGATAAAGCGGGTATTGCGAACGATCTGGAACGCGTATTTACTCTCTTCTCTCGTCTAAAAGAACGCCGTAAACAAGTTGCAGGCACCCTTTCTGGTGGTGAACAGCAAATGTTGGCAACTGGACGTGCCATGATGGCATCCCCGCGTCTTCTGATGTTGGATGAGCCCTCAATGGGACTTGCCCCCGTTCTTGTTGACGCTGTCTTTGATGCCATTATCGAAATTAACAAAGAAGGCACCACTATCCTCCTTGTTGAGCAAAATGCTCTTATGGCACTCTCCATCGCCAATCGCGGCTATGTTCTTCAAACAGGACAAATCGTTCTTCACGATGAGGCCTCCGCACTTAAAGACAATGAGATGGTCCAAAAAGCCTACCTTGGCATGGACTAGAAGTCAAAAAACAAATTCCAGAAACTTCTTCTGAACTTAAAGATGCCCGACGGCTGATTGTCTGTCGGGCATCTTTTTTTAAATCAGGTAAAATAATACTTGCTCAACGACACAGGGGAATTCTTTCTTTAGTATATGGAAAAAACGATGACTCTTAAAAACAAGAAACAAATTGTCAAAGATTGGCTACCGCGCTACACGGGCACTGCCCTTGAAGATTTTTCTGACTATATTTTGCTGACCAACTTCGAACACTATATTCATCTTTTTGCAGAGTGGTACGATGTGCCCATTCATGGTCATGAAAAACCCATGCCCAATGTTACGGCGAATGGCATCACCCTGATCAATTTCGGGATAGGTAGCCCCAACGCCGCCCTGGTAATGGACTTGCTCAGTGCAACTTCACCAAAAGCTATTCTTTTTCTTGGCAAATGTGGCGGATTAAAAAGGAAGACCGCACTCGGAGATTTCATCCTTCCGATTGCAGCCATTCGCGGTGAAGGGACATCAAATGATTATTATCCCCCTGAAGTGCCCGCTTTGCCTGCATTCAACCTTCAAAAAGCAGTTTCCACAACCATCCGAAACCATGAGCGCGACTATTGGACGGGAACCGTCTTCTCCACAAATCGCCGCGTTTGGGAGCACGATCAGGAATTCAAAGACTATTTGGAGAGAGTCCGTGCGATGGCAATTGATATGGAAACAGCAACGCTCTTCATTACTGGTTTTTCGAATGAGATTCCCACAGGTGCGCTGCTGCTTGTCTCTGACCGACCAATGATTTCGGCAGGCATCAAAACAGCCGAAAGTGATGAAAAAGTGACCGAAGCTTATGTTGAAGAACACTTACGTTTGGGCATTGATGCCCTTAACGAACTCATTAACAATGGCCTGACCGTAAAGCACCTGAAATTCTAATATAGAACTTACATATTTTCATAGTCCTTGTCCCAATGCTCTGCGTTGGGACACTCTAACGGATTGCAATGCAGAGCATTGCAGCCAGAGAAAAAGTATTTTGCGTAAATCCTATAATAAATCAGCTCAACGAACCAACTAAAAACTATACAGCTACCAAACTAAACCCCTATGACAGCATCAGAAATTATTACTATCGGAACCGAAATCCTTCTCGGCGAAATCGTTGATACCAACACTCGTTATCTCGCCCGCAACCTGCGCGACCTCGGTGTAGATTTATACCGTACGATCACCATCGGCGATAATATAGAGCGAATTGCCGAATCCATCCAGGAATCGATGCAACGCGCAGAGATCGTCATCACTACAGGCGGGCTTGGCCCCACCATTGATGACCCAACGCGTGATGCGGTTGCGCTAGCTGTAGGGCAAAAGCTCGAATTTATGCCCGAACTTTGGGAGCAAATCGTCAAGCGAGTTTCGTTATATGGACGCAAACCCAGCGAAAACCAAAAGCGGCAAGCCTATATCCCGCAGGGTTCAATAGCTCTTGAAAATCCCGTTGGCACAGCTCCTTGTTTCATCGTTGAAACCGAGCGCAACGCCCTCATCTCATTGCCCGGTGTCCCTCGTGAAATGGAAACCGTTCTCCACAGCGCCGTTATCCCATATATCCAAAAACGCTACGGCCTTGATGAGATCATCAAAGTTCGCTTATTGCGTACATCCGGGATAGGCGAAGGCAACCTCGATGAGAAAATCGGCGATCTTGAGCTACTCAGCAACCCCACAGTGGGCTTGGCAGCACATACAGGTGTCGTAGATATTCGGCTGGCGGCGAAGGCAAAGACAGAAGCTGAAGCCAATGAGATGATCGCCGAAGTCGAAAACGAGATTCGCCAAAGGTTAGGAAAAATCATCTTTGGCACTGACCAAGATACATTGGCGGGCGTTACACTGGCGGCTCTCTCAGAACGCGGCTGGAATCTCGTCACCCTTGAATCTGGTCTTGAAAATCGCCTCTCCGATCAACTAAAAAAAGCCGCCGATCCTGCCCTCATCCAAAGTGAAAATCGGCAGCTTGCGCCCAATGAGTTGCTCCCCGCGCTTCAAAAACTTAAATCCAAAAATAATGCAGATGCTGCGCTGGGCATTGCCCTTTTCCCCGGTGAAGAGGAGCAAATTGCCGAGATTGCGCTGCTTACACCAAATGCTGAAAAAACGCGCACACTGTGCTATGGTGGGCATCCGAAAAATGCGCTGCGCTGGGCACCGAATATCGTGCTTAATATTTTGCGCCGAGTCGCGCTGAAATAATGGCAAAGAAAACCAAACGTTTCCCCCCTTTTTTGATCGGGATTTGGTCACTAAACTTTATCGGTCTGGTCGGTTTCGCAGGTTTTTTTGTCTTTCAGCGGATTGAAAAACCGCTTCGCACGCCACCTGAAGTTGCTCCCGTTGAAGAAAAAGTTTTGGTAGCCCCAACATCTGCCGCACCCCTTGCTGCCCCCACAATTTTCTTGCTCCCCAGCGTGACGCCAAACCCGCGCAGCACGCCCATCGTTGGAACAACGCCGACTGCCTTCTCTATAGATTTGAGCAAAAAACAAGCGATGACAATCGGGTATTCTGCTCTGGGGCGCCCGCTGGAAGTTTTTCGATTTGGGTACGGAGCCGACGAAAGGTTGATCGTGGCAGGTATTCATGGGGGTAATGAATGGAATACGATTGCCCTCGCCGATGAGCTGATTGCATATCTGGAGGAAAATCCCGAAGTTGTGCCTGAAGGTGTGAGCCTCTACATCTTACGCAGCCTCAACCCCGATGGCGATGCCCGTGCGCGCGGCTACGAAGGCCGCACCAACGAAAATGGCGTTGATTTGAATCATAATTTCCCCTATCATTGGAAAGAAAAATGGAACCGCGACGGCTGCTGGAATTATCTCCCAACGACGGGTGGGACACACCCTGGCTCAGAGCCAGAGACAATTGTCTTGATGAATTTCATTAGCCTACACAATTTCTCTGCTCTAATCAGTTATCATAGTGCGGCGTTGGGGATATTCGCAGGCGGAACGCCGCCTTTTGCACCCTCTGAGCGTTTGGCAAAAGCTCTTAGTAATGTCAGCCCTTATGCTTACCCTCCCTATAAGACAGGCTGTGACTATAGCGGCAATCTGACAGATTGGGCATCTTCTGTTCAAAATATCCCCTCTGTAGATATTGAGCTTAAAAACCACCGTGACACCGATTTTGATGCTAATCTGAGGGTTCTAAAAACATTTTTAAGTTGGCAGCCGTAGGCGGTCTAGGAGACCGCCTGCAATATAAACAAAAAAAGCCGCTCTTTCTGAGAAGAGCGGCTTTTCAATTTTAATTACGAAACACGTACTATGTAATGTTTTTTTACTTAGCGTAATCAATTGCCCGTGTTTCGCGGATCACGATCACTTTGATCTGACCGGGGTATTGCATGTTTTCTTCAATTTGCTTGGCAATATCGCGGGCTAATTTTCCAGCGGTGAAATCGTCAATATCATCGGGGCGGACGATAATGCGTACTTCTCGTCCAGCCTGAATGGCGAAGGCTTGTTCAACGCCATTGAAGGATTGAGCCAAATCTTCAAGCGCACGAATGCGTTTGATATAGGCTTCAAGGTCTTCGCGGCGTGCGCCGGGGCGAGCACCAGAGATTGCGTCAGCTGCTTCGGTGATAACCGCTTCGACTGATGCTTGATCTTCTTCGTGATGATGAGAAGCGATTGCGTTGAGAACTTTCTCATTCTTCACTCCATAGCGACGACAAAACTCTGCCCCAAGTTTAGCATGTGTGCCTTCCTGGTTATGATCCATTGCCTTGCCAATATCGTGCAGGAAGCCGCCCATTTTAGCAACTTCTATATCTGCGCCCAATTCAGCGGCGATAATGCTCGCGAGCTTCGAAGATTCAACCGCGTGGGCGAGTTGGTTCTGCCCGTAAGAAGTACGGAATTTAAGCCGCCCCATCATGCGTAAAACTTCGGGTTTCAATCCGCTGATCCCGGCATCGTAGGCGGCTTGCTCACCCGCTTCTGCCATTACTTTATCAACGGCTTTGGTTTCTTCTTTGACGATCTTTTCGATATGTGCGGGGTGAATGCGCCCGTCAAGCGTCAGGCGGGTCATGGCGCGGCGACCAATTTCACGGCGTACCGAATCAAAGCAAGAGATGGTTACGGCTTCGGGAGTATCATCCACGATCACATCTACACCAGCTGCCTGCTCAAATGCGCGGATATTACGTCCGTTGCGCCCAACGATGCGTCCCTTCATATCGTCATTGGGAAGGGGAACAAGTTTGGATGTTACTTCAGAGACATGCTCCGACGCAACACGCTGAATCGCGTCTGCAATTAATTTTCGGGCGCGTTTCTCGCCATCTGCGCGTGCTTCTGCTTCAATTTGGCGGATGATACGAGCCATATCGCCGCGTGCGTCTTTTTCTACTTCGGCGAGGATAATTTCCTTCGCCTCGTCCGTCGTCATCTGAGAGATTTCTTGCAATTTCTTCATTTGAACTTCGTGCTGTTTATCAACTTCGTTAGCACGGCGATCTACTGCACTTTGCCGCTTATTTACTTTTTCTTCGCGCTGCTCCAAACGTTCGGCGCGCTTATCTTGCTCATCACGGCGGCTTTGAATCCTGTTTTCTTCCTGATTAAGCTCATTTCGCCGATTGGCTATGCCCGTCTCAGATTCTCTTGTTACCTTCAGGGCACTATCACGTGCCTGAATCTCGATTAAACGTGCTTGCTCGGTTGCTCCTTTGATAATGTCATCACTTGTTGTTTTCTGGTGTTCCATCTCACGTTTATTGAGATAACGGTTGACCATAAAGCCAATCGCAGCTCCCAAAAGTAGCGCTATGCCTACTGTTATAAAGGGTCCCATATTCATCATTTTCCTCGTAAGTTAAGTAATATCTTTTTACTAAAATAGGTAGAGATGGTCATCATCTCTGAAATAATCCTGTAATTGCAATATGTAGAGTATTATTCGTTTTTTTCGTCTTGCACTTCTTCCCATAGTTGTGAAAGTAAGGGAGAAAATATGCCATAATTAAAACCACGTCTTGCTAAAAATGCGGCAAGTTTTTTGCGAAAATCTTGCCATTCAAGTTCGCGCCTTGCTAGTTTTCTCGCTTTTTTGATGCCAGCCTGATAAACCAATTTCTCTTCGTCTACAAGCTCGTCTAACGTTGTCTGAATTGTTTCGTCTGAGATTCCTTTTTGACGAAGCTCGATGCTTAATGCTCGACGTCCACGTGGGCGAAAGGTGTTGCGATTCTCAACCCAGTTTTGTGCAAACTCTTTGTCGTTGAGAAAATTCTTTTCTTCCAGACGTTCTATAACAGGCTCAATCAGCGGCTCTGGCACTTCATATTTGCGTAAATTCTGCCTGATCTCTCTTGAAGAACGTGAACGGTAGCTTAGAAAATTGATCGCTCTTAAATAAGCCATCTCCAATTCGTCGTCATTTTTTAACGAGGCTATTTTTTCTTCGCCGAGAATCTGCCCAACTTGCAACCAGCCAGCTACTGCACGAGTGAGTCCGAAGGCGAATTCGCCATCCAGAAAAACACTCACTCTTTGGGTGTTTTTTCTTTGCGCTTTAATGGCAGTGATTTTTTTCATTCTTAAAAAGAAAGAGCCGTGAGCCTACCAAGAGGCCACGACTTTTAAAAGAGTTTCTGTTTATGAATACCTATTAACGATAAAGAATTATAAATAGGTAAATATAGATAACCGCAGTTACCAAGGGCAAGATGTGCTGTTTAGCGCATATTCAATTGTTCGACTCGCTTATTTCACATCACTGTCCATCATTTATAGCAGATGGACATCCCAAATAAAGTTTAGAGGGCGAACCCTAAAATTTGCCAGAAAATCTATTCGTAAGTTATGACCGCAATATGGCGGTAGAGAAAGTAATCTAATAACCCATTATGGATTGCATCTATTATACATTAAAAGAAGCAATTATGCTTTTAAAAAATAAAGTTGGAGAGTTTTTAAACTCTCCAACCACTAAATGCCCTAGATGGGAGTTGAACCCATAACCTATCGCTTAGGAGGCGATTGCTCTATCCTATTGAGCTACCAGGGCTGGTGCGCGTGATTATAGCATTTCTGAACTTATGCGCCAAGCGGATGAATGATGATAAAATTGGTCTACTTCTGTCACCATATCTAGGAAAAAGCTTGTGGATAAAACAATAAAATCTCAAAAAGAGCCTAAGAAGGTTGGACGCTATATAATCAAGTCTGAATTAGGGCGCGGGGGGATGGCAACTGTCTATCTTGGTTACGATGAACGCTTTGAGCGCGAAGTTGCGGTAAAAGTCTTGCCCGCCGAGTTTTTGCACGATCCCCAATTTAGCGTGCGCTTTAACCGTGAAGCAAAAATTATTGCGACACTTGAACACCCTGCAATTGTGCCTGTTTACGATGTTGGTGAAACAGATGGGCTTCCCTATTTCGTTATGCGCTATATGAGCGGTGGCTCTCTCGCTGATTTGCTTGCAAAAGGGGAGCTTAGCCTAAAGGAAACAGCGCGTATTATCAGCGCAATTGCACCAGCCCTTGATGAAGCACATAGCAGAGGTATTATCCATCGTGATCTGAAACCAGCCAATATTCTCTTTGGTAGTAGCAAACAACCCTACCTTTCAGATTTTGGAATTGCCAAAATAAGCGGCTCCCAAACCAATGTTACTGGTAGCGCAATTATCGGCACGCCAGCCTATATGAGCCCTGAACAGGCACAAGGCAAAGAGATTGATGGACGCAGCGATATCTACGCGCTGGGGGCAATTATTTATCGTATGTTGACCGGCATTCGCCCCTTTGAAGGCGATACCCCGATGAGCATGGCGATCAAACATATCACCGATCCCACCCCCGACATTCTCAGAGAGAATCCAGACCTGCCTTCATCCACAACAGCATTTATCTACAAAGCCATGGAAAAAGACCCCGATGGGCGTTTCCAAACAGCGGTAGAGTTAGCCGAAATTCTAAGTGCGCTGGCAGTGGGAGATGATACGATCGATTTTCAAACCCTTCTGGGCAGAACAAAACCCTCTCTCCCGAAGGCTGCTCCGAAATCGCTTCCTAAAAAGAAGAAATCAAAGATAGGTTGGATAGCTGCTGGCGTCGTATTGGTTGGCGTAGTGGGGATGGGACTTCTCAGCATCTTATTTCCTCCACCCAACACTGCGAAACGCTCGCCCACCCCAACGACAAGTGTGGCTTCAATATCTACTGCCAATCAGCCTGCTCTGCCCATTTCATCCCCAACAGTGGATGTGACTCCCAGCATCGTTCCATCTGCTTCCTCCCCAACAGAAACACCCATAGCTGATGGATTAGACAGTCTTGGCGGTGCAGATAAAATCGCCTTCATAGCCAATAATAATGTCTGGATGATGAATATAGATGGCAGCGATCTGCTCCAACTAACCACAGATGGGGCGACGAAATCGAAGTTACAATGGTTGCCTGATAATAAAACATTGATCTATGTTGTTGGGAAATGTGTCCAGACAATGGATACCGAAGCCGACCGCGTTGATGTGCTAACTTGTTTTGATCAGGCAGAATATTTTGAAGCCTTCCAGATTTCTCCAAACGGCGAGCAAATTGCTGTCAGTTTGAATCGAGAGCTTTTTATCGTCCCTCTTGATCTTGAAAAGTTTTCCGAAGCCCGTGACAGGAATCACCTTGCTGCGATGGGTGGTTGTTTCTACGACGAAGTGCCAATTAGAGATGTGCGTTGGTCGAACGATGAAAAGCAAATGGCAGTCATTTTTTTAGATGTGGCTGGCAGCAGACACATAGATACGATTCGTGTAATGGATATTACGAAATGTAAAAGCGCGCTTCCCGATCGCCTGGATGAGTTCCCGGCAGAACGTTTTACGATGAGTGGCTATAATAGCGCGCATCCTGTTATCCCTGATTTTGACTGGGATGGCGGTAACTTATTTCTGATGAATACCTTTAAACGCAATGATGGCTTTGGGTATTTTTACACCTATAACACCAGTTCTCATAAAGCTTTGGCACTAAACCCTGCCAAGAGCACATGCTGCTATCGTGACGCTCGCTGGAGCCCCGATAAAAGCCATTTCATCGTTGCCTTTCAGGATATTGCTTTAGGGGCAGAAGCGAAGATAGAGCTTTATTATCTGCTCTATGGCACCTTGGGGACAGGGGCAACCTATGCGCCAATTACGATGCCCGAAGATTTCTTTGCCAATCCAAAAGAAAGCCCGCAGTTTGCCTTAAGATCTGCGCAATAAAAAATCGTTTTTCCAGATGCCGAGTATTTTTTCATGCTCGGCGTCTTTTGTTTTTAGCTAGTTATGCGTTCGCGACACTCTTTTCTTCACTATACCAATAACTCGAACAGACTCAGGAGAATCTTATTATGAAACGAATAGTTTTGATTCTATCCATTCTTTTGGTACTTAGTTTGGCGTGTAGCGTGGGTTCAACACCTCCTAAACTGTCTGATATCGATCAGGTTGCCACTATTGTTGCGGCCACAATGAGTGTGCCAAATGGTATAAGAGCAACTGAGCCACCACCACCGCCAATCGACGAAACCGCGACAGTTGTAATATCTCCACCACCAACTGAGACCGTTGGCGAGCCAACTGGCGTAAAGGTTGCCTATGTTCGGGATGAAAATATCTGGTTATGGGAAGAGGGAGTTGGCGCACGTCAGTTGACAAATACGGGGGGAGTGTCAAATGTGCAAATTTCAGATGACGGTAGATTGATTGCCTTCACAGAGCAAATTGACTTATGGGTTGTTTCGACCGATGGCGGAGATCCTGCTCAATTGGTGGATCAAGCTTATCTGGCATCTGTTCCGCATAATAGTGATGTTGTGGGTACACCCCATTTCGCCTCTTATGAATTCATCCCGGGAACACATACCTTGTTTTTTGATCTTTTCATGGATACGGATTCATACCCATTTTCCTATGGCGGTTTACATCGTGTGAATGCTGATGCGCCACTGCCGACACAGGTTTTGCTTGAAGGTCAAAGTGGTGATCGTTATTATTCACCAGATAAGCAATGGGTAGCACTTTCTCAGCCGAACCATATTGCCATCATGCGCGTGGATGGCTCAGACTATCGGGTGTTCTTTGATTTTGATCCGATCCTGACCTATAGCGAGTACTTTTTTAAACCTGAAGTAATCTGGAAGAGTTCGTCTGATGGGTTTTATCTTGCGCTTCCACCTCCAGATTTTCTCGGCAACCCGAGTGAGCCTGGTCGTTTTTGGTATATTGGGCTGGATGGTAGAGTGGCGCAATTGGCAGTCTTTCTGTCAGGTCCCGTTTGGGATGCTATTCCGCGTGTTTCTCCAGACGGCACTAAAGTCTTATATGTTAAAGAAGTAGGGGAAGGGCGCGAAATCCACATTGTGGATGCCAGTACAGCCGACACAGTTTTCATCGCCTCGGCAGATGACAGTGTAGGCATACTGGGTTGGGCTGATAGTGATCACTTCGGATTTTGGTATGGCAATATTGACAAACCCTGGTATGCAACAGTCTCTGAACACAGCCAACAAGACCTGACGGATATATACCCAACATTGGAGTATTCAGTTTATTGGCTGGAAGATGGACGCTTGATCTTCAAATCTCAACAGGAGTTACGGATTTCAGCACCAGGTGGTCCCAGCATGGTTATTGACGCGCCCCTAATCTCTCTGGATTTTGATGTGGCTGAGTAAGGGACGTTGATTTAAAACGAAGCGACCGAGTGTGAGCACTTGGTCGCTTTTTTGATTTTAGTACACAGATTTATAATGCTCCACCCTTGGAAAGGGGTCATAAAAATGATGCAATAAGGCTTTCCATTCCTGATATTCTTCGGAGCCTCTAAACCCTTCGGTATGATCTTCCAAGGTTTCCCAATTGACAAGCAGAATATATCTGCTCTCATTTTCAACACATCGCTGTAGCTGATGCGATAGATAGCCATTCATTGAAGCGATGATGTTCTGCGCTTTTCCAAAGGCTAGCTCAAACTCTTTTTCCAAATCTGGTTTCACGTCAAGTATTGCAACTTCGAGAATCATTTGAATACTCCTTGAAATTCTCTTTTTGTATCCCTACGTAAGGAGAGCAACTTTTCTCTTTTATACTGATTGCGGTGCTAGCCTTGCCATAGTTTTTGAATCAAATATGTGGCAAAATAAAACCCTTTCACAACAATCTCAAGGATATCTTCAGACAAAATCCCAATTATTGTCGCAATGGCAAGGTTCATGCTGAAGCGCCCCCACTTTGTTTCGGGGCGTTTTCCAAATATATCTTCAAGCCATGACCAAAATATGGGTCCAAACCAAAGCAATAAGAAAAAAAGGAGCGTGACAATGGGGATAACAAACAACATATTAGAGATACTATATAGCAGGGCACCAACAGAGAGACCTGCCACAATAATACTCAAGAACCGCCAAACAGGCTTTTGAAGCCGTCCTTTTGGGTTTTCTAATTTTTTTTTGGGGAGAATATCTTTTGTCATTTTAATTTTATTCCTTCACGATTTTGACAGATATAGGGATTGTCATAATCTTTTTAACTTGTGAACAGTTTTTTTTGAATCCGCATTTCCTGTATTAACCGTTCCTTTAGGCTCAAACAGAAGAATATGAACTTCCTTTTCTGCTACAGGCATATGCTCTATTCCTCTTGGAATAATATAGAATTCCCCTTCGTTTAGTTCAATTTCATCATCACGCAATTTGATGAGTAGCTGGCCCTTTATTACTAAAAATAACTCATCTTCGTTTTCATGATGATGCCAAAGAAACTCACCTTTGAGTTTCGCTACTTTCACATATTGATCATTTAGTTCACCTACTATTTTCGGATCCCAGTAGCTCTCAAAGAGAGTCAGTTTCTCTTTTAAATTTACTTTGCTCATCTTCGTTTCCTTTCACGTTTTATACTCGATATGATGTGTATGCAACAAGGGATTATACGGTATTAAATCTTTTAGGTTATAGGATTTTAGTAGGCAAAAAATTGGCAATAGGCAAAGCGTGGCGCGGGTTGCGAATATTTCTCCCATATTTCTATCCCGCCACGCAAGCTGACGACAGAAGAAAAGCCTTCGTCTTCCCCAAGAATATCGGCGGCTACTTTATTCATAAGCCCATGACCGCAAATCAGAATCATCGCTTTGTCTTTAGCATAATCTTCCTTGACCAGCACCTCGTGCATAAAATCATCAAAGAACATATCTGCACCAGTAGGATTTGTGGTAAAGTTGGCTCAAACCAAGGATTTGAGCTTATGGCAAAGAAAAAACAATGGATTGATATAAGTAGCCAAGTGCGTGCTGAAGTTGAGCCGGGTGTTTATAGTGCCTCTTATACGATGCGAAAAATGGTTAAAGGTGGGGTGATTTCTGCTCAAGAGTTTAAAAAATTTCAAAAAAAAACATTATTAGATAATCTATATTGGCGAGCGTATTGGCGTAGAGGGGATGTAATTGCCGCTGGAGGGCGTACACATCTCCCTCGAAAAGTGGGAGCGGTTGTTGTCTTTATGCATGGATGGGATGGTAGTGGTGAGATATGGGAAAATCTACCAGCGCGTGTATTAGGGAAGGAACAGAATCTCCTTATCCTTGTTCCAGATGTCAATGGTTTTTTGCGTTCCCCATTCCAACAACCTGATGAATTTGGTTTTAAACATTGCACTCCTGCTGCCGACATGCGCGCTATTGAACTTTGGCTAGAGCTAATAGGGATATTTGGTGGACGACGACATACGCCGGTGGTCTTTGTAGGGCATTCAATGAGTGGAGCAGCATTATTCTATTTGAATAAAAATCGATGGCAGCAACATCGCATCGGGCGAGTAGCTTTGGCTCCGGCATTATTGATGAATGATGCCTTGAGAAAAAGCTTTTACCGCACCTTGGGGTTAGGCATCTTCGCCAGCCAAAAACTTTCGCTGGAGCAAATTACAAATAAACTTTCTCCTGTCATCATCAACCAACTAATCTCTGGAGCAAGTAAATCTGTACAAGCTACGCACAAGAGAGTTTTCAAAGCAACTGCTAAAGAAACACTTTCCTACACCTTCTATGCAATGGGACGCGTGAAACAGCCAAGGCATGGTAAAAAATGGGAAGATTTTATGGTTATTTTAGGTCATGATGATCGCTTGGTAGGAATATTGCCAATGCTTACGCTCTTAGCCAAATTCGGCTTTGGCTCACGCCAAATAAGAGCAGTTTTAGGAGATCATTATTTCTTTTCAGTTGGGCAGCACAGCCGCGGCCTCCATCAAGAAAGCCGTGAAATAACCTTGGAAGAGATTTGCAGGATGGTTAAAGCCTGTCGCGATGGATAGCTTCCAAAAAAGATTTTTGAAGAGATAAATTTATCTGCCCTATATCCATTTGAAGTCAGTAAATAAAAAAAGAAAATCTCCTGTTCTCAAAGAGAATAGGAGATTTTTTATTTAGCACCCAAAACTTGGGCAACATCTAAAGTGTGGTGCGGGTTGCGAATATTTCTCCCATGCTTCCATCCCGCCACGTAAGCTGACGACAGAAGAAAAGCCTTCGTCTTCTCCAAGAATATCTGCAGCTACCTTACTCTTAAGCCCATGGTCGCAAATCAGGATCATCGCTTTGTCTTTGGCATAACTTTCCTTGACCAGCACCTCGTGCATAAAATCGTCAAAGGGGAGAAAAATCGTCCCGGCAATATGCCCTGCTTCGTAAGGCTCTTTTTCTCGTAAATCGATCAATAGTGGGGCATTGTTTTGGAGAGTAATAATTTCCTGCAACTCTGAAGGCTCAATATCACGAAACGCTGCGCCACTTCTCATACGTCGTACAAAGTCAAGGAGAGAAACACTTTCTATCTCACGGAGCTTTTTTCGAGCGATCAACATTGCCATAGCCAAAAGAGCAAAGGCAATTCCTATTGTAAAAATGTCCATATCCGTATTCTAAGCTGGCTTACGAGCCGTAATTTTTGCACTGAAAACGGCTTTGTAGATTGCTTCTTTTGGCAAGCCATTCAATTGGATTTCTCCTCCAAGTTGGCGGATGGCATCGTCAACTTGTTCTCGGTCTAAGTATACGGGGACTATTTCGACATCTTCGAAACCTGCGTGTTTTATACCTGAGATGTACTCTTCAACATCCAGCGCACCCGCTACGCATCCTGCCCACGCACTCAAACTGGACTTGATTCCATCTGGGAGCGGACCATCCGTGACCATATCACTGACCGCCAATTTGCCGCCGGGTCTCAAGGCTCGGAAGGCTTCACGGAAAACCTGCGGCTTATCGGTGCTGAGATTGATGACGCAGTTTGAGATAATCACGTCAATGCTTGCATCGGGGACGGGGAGATGCTCAATCTCGCCCAAACGAAACTCGACATTATCCGCGCCGATTTTGGCTTTATTGGCGCGTGCTTTTTCAAGCATGGCAGGGGTCATATCTACACCGATGACGTGGCCTTCGGGTCCGACACGCTGACCGGCGAGGAAGCAATCGATGCCGCCACCAGAGCCGAGATCGAGGACAGTTTGCCCAAGCGTTAGGGCAGCGAGGGTGATCGGGTCGCCGCATCCGAGTGAGAGGCCGGTCACGTCTTCGGGGAGGGTAGCAGCATCGGATTCTTTGTAGAATTTCTCGATAGCAGAGATATTTACGGCTTCTGCTTCTTCATCGCCACAACAGGATGATACGCTTGTGTTGCAGCCACAATTGGCTGGGGTGCCAGCTTCAAAGGTTTCGGCGATTTTGCTGTAGCGGTCACGCACAGCGGTGCGGACGTCGAGGGTTACTTTTTCTTGGGACATTTTTTATTTTTCCTTATGAGTTAGATATTTTCTCTACGCTTTAGCCACTGGGGACAGCGGCTAGAGCATAGAGTGGAGATGGGGGGGGGTGGCGGTAAAAAATTTTTCTTCGGCACGATGCTTTTTTTACAGTAGCAAGCCTAAATTCACGCGCGTCGCGGTTTTTCATCCACTTAATCTGTGGCGCACTCTTTGCTCATCTCTGCGGCATCCATCCCGAAGTATTTTTTCTGAATCCAGAAGGCGACTGAGACTAGACCAATCATGACAGGGACTTCGATGAGTGGCCCGATGACGGCGGCGAAGGCTTCGCCAGAGTTGATGCCGAAAACCGCGATGGCGACGGCGATAGCAAGCTCAAAATTATTACTGGCGGCGGTGAAAGAGAGGGTGGTCGATTTTTTGTAGCCTGCGTTGATTTTGTATCCCATCCAAAAGCTGATGAGGAACATGAGCACAAAATAGATGAAGAGGGGAATGGCGATGCGAACGACATCCATTGGGATGGCGACGATCAGGTCGCCTTTGAGGCTGAACATGACCATGATGGTGAAAAGCAGGGCGATGAGGGTGAGCGGGCTGATTTTGGGGATGAATTCATCGTGATACCAACCTTTGCCCTTTTTGCGGATGAGGAGAGAGCGGGTGAGAAAGCCCGCGATAAAGGGGATGCCGAGATAGATAAAGACGCTTTTGGCAATCTCTCCGATGGTGATTTCGACGAGGCTGCCTTTCATCCCGAAGAGGGGTGGGAGGAGGGTGATGAAGACGTAGGCGTAGACGCTATAAAAGAGGACTTGGAAAATACTGTTGAAAGCGACCAAGCCCGCAGCATATTCGGTATCACCTTTGGCGAGATCGTTCCAAACGATGACCATCGCGATACAGCGCGCCAGACCGATCAGGATTAGCCCAACCATATAATGGGGCGCATCTTTGAGAAAGATGATAGCGAGGCCGAACATGAGGATGGGGCCGATGATCCAGTTTTGGACGAGAGAGATGCCGAGAATTTTCCAATTGCGGAAAACATCGCCCAGCTCTTCGTAGCGGACTTTGGCAAGGGGTGGGAACATCATCAGGATTAATCCGATGGCGATAGGGATATTGGTCGTGCCCACAGAGACAGCGGTGTTGAAGTTTTGGACGGTGGTGGGGAAAAAGAATCCAAAAGCTACACCGATTGTCATGGCGAGGAATATCCAGAGGGTGAGGTAGCGGTCGAGGAAGGATAGGTTTTTGTTCATTTTTGGTTCTCCTTTTGGTATCCGTGCTGTGGTTTCGATACGCCGAAAAGCACCGGCTACTCAACCACCTTCAAGAATATGGATAAATAGATGATCTTCGATACGTTTTTGCAAAAAAAGAGACCTTTTATTTTTGTGTTAGCGCAAGTTCTAGCTCCGGAGCAAAATCTCCAGCTAGTTGGCAGCAAGCATCTACAATTTGCTTCTGATTGAGCGTATAAAAAATTTGCTTGCCTTCACGGCGCGAATCCACTAATCCCGCTTCTTTTAAGATGCTGAGGTGGTGCGAAACGGTCGGTTGCGAGACATGCAAAGCCTCGACAATTTCGCCGACGCTGAGCCATTTGCAGCAGCAGAGACTCATTATTTTCTGTCGGGTTTCGTCAGCGAGTGCTTTGGCAAAATTAACTGTGTTTTTAATCATATTGACAACCTTCTATTTGTTCAGGCGCAATACTAATAGATATTCATCTATATGTCAAGAGAAACACATGTAAAGCACCCTTGACACAGAACGGTTGATATTGTAGAATGCGCGTGTAAAGTGAGCTTTACATATACAACATATCAAACTAGGAGAATATTATGATTGGGAGAATGAAAGAAAGAGCTAAGTTAGTCCGCCCATTGCTGGTGCCACTCATGTTTTATATAGGCTTTCTGGCTTTTTCCTTCAGTTGGCTGGAAGAAAATCAAGGATCATCTTGGCGTATCACAGTTGCATTGCTGCCCATGCTTCCCGGGATTTTTATTGCGTTAGGGATTGGCAAAGCGATCCAGCAATTGGATGAAATGGAAAGAATAATTCTGCAAAAGGGGATGGCGATTAGTTTTGCAGCCACGCTTCTCTTGCTTATCACGATGGGTTTGCTGAAAACGGCTGGCATTGAACAATTGGGAAGCACTTACATCGTACTGTTCATGATTATTGTCTGGTTGCTCGCAAAGCTGTGGGGACATTGGCGGTATCAGTGAAGAATAAACTTCGTGTGCTACGCGCGGAACGGAATTGGTCGCAAGCTAAACTCGCGGAGGAACTGAATGTTTCGCGGCAGACAATCAATGCCATTGAGACGGGGAAGTATGATCCCAGCCTGCCTTTGGCGTTCAAGATAGCAGAGTTGTTTAAGAGCAAGATAGAAGATATTTTTACGCCTGATAGCGGGATTAACTGAGGGGAGAATTTCCAGGGAAACAAATAATCAGGAAGAATGAAAGAACTTCAGTTTTCCTGATTATTTCTCATGTCTTTTGCTTTTTTTTGCAGTTTCTTGAAATAATCTGTGTCTGTGATGGAAGCGACTTCTGTTGCTCGTTTTGCAGCATCTACCTCAATACGTAATTCCCGGATCTCTTTTCGTAGACTCTGTTCCTGAATATATCCTATCAGAGCGGCACTTGCCAGAGATGAGAAAGACTCCATTAATTGTTGTAGATTACTGTCAAAAGGAATAAGAACTTTCTTTCTCGAGTCCAAAGCATTAATGAGTTGCAATACCCCTAGCACCTTCCCCTCGTTGCTTTTTAGAGGAATGGTCAAAAAAGAAATTGACAGATATCCAGTGCGTTCATCAAATTCCTTCGTGCCAGAGAAATCGAATTCGTCAGTTTCGTAAGCATCCGCAATATTGACTGTCTTGCCAGTCAGAGCCGTATAGGTAGCAATATTTCTATGATTTACTTCACCAGTAGTTTCATCATATAAGTTCAGAGAAGGTAAAGAAATTTCTACGTTGGTGGTGCCTCCCATAGCAGTTTTAAGCGTATCATTACGGACTACAGCAAACTCGAGTTGCTTGTCTTTGACCAAATATAGCGACCCGGCATCTGCATGGCAAAATGATTTGGCTTCAATCAGTACATTTTCCAATAGGCGGCCAAAATTTTCTTCTGTGCTTAGTTCAATTCCAAGGGGGATGACGATTTCTAGCAGGCTATCTGCGCGTTTCTTTTCAGCACCTAGTTGAATGAGTATTTTGCGTAATAATCCTGCAACGTAAAGACCAACAAGCGTAATTCCGCCAATGCCAAAGGCGGCTGGCAGGAAATCTCCACCAATCTCGTAAAATACAAATATTTTATAGAGTGCGGTGTATCCGATACCAGCACCCAATCCACTTAAGAGAAGAGTGGTGCGGTTGGTTCTGTGGCGAAAATAGAACTGGCTGATAGCAATGCCAATGATGCCAGAGGCTGTAGCATAAACAAGCGAGACAGAGATCGCTTTTATCACGTTCAGCACGATATTCTGTTCTAAAAGAGTAAGGCCATTTTCAATATTCTCATAAGCAGCATATCCGAGGCCGGATGCAAACCCGTATACTGCCCCGTCTATCAGATTATCTAATTTTTCGCGATAGAGGACAAAGAAAACTCCCAGACTTATCAAGCTGTGTTGCATCAAGGGGGAGATGATAATGTTAATTGCCTGAGGGTTTAGCCCCATCTCAAGCAGTTGTGGTTCTAATAAGTTAAATGCACCGTAGCTAAGTGATCCCCAGACCAGACATAGTGCTACCCAACCAAAGTTGCGATGGGTGTACAGGCCAAAAATATACATGACCAGTATCACGATAACAGGAATTCCCACGCCAATTATTAGATCCATTTTTTTATCCTATCCTGTAGAGTTTATCCATTATACCCGCTAGGGTATCTGTCATTTGCAGCAAACTTTCCAAAACGCCGATTAAAGGGAAGTACCCGAAAAGGCATAAATGCCTTTTGAGTGCAGGCAAGCCCAAGGTCAGGAGCGTTTCGGCTTTTCATCCAAAAAAACACTAATCCCCTCAAAAGGGGATTTTTCTTTTAAATAGAACTTGACAATCATTCAACTTGCTAGTATTATGAACTTGGTAATACTATTTAGTAATACATACAATAAACTAACGATTGGTTAGAAATGAAAGGAGACTGTAAAATGCCAACTAAAAAGTTCCAAAAAGAAATGAACTCAGGCACAGCTTCATTGGTTTTGCTGAGCGTTCTTTCTAAAAGCGAAGAGCCGATGTATGGCTACCAGATCGCAAAATTGCTCGACGAAAGCCGAGAAGATGCCATCGCCATGAAGCAGGGAGCTTTATACCCTGTGCTGCGCTCGCTCGAGAAAAATGCACTGCTTTCCAGCAAAGTAGAGCCTTCGGTCTCGGGTCCACCGCGCCGTTATTACACCATTACCGACGAAGGGCGCGAAGCACTCCCCCTCTGGTCTGGGATATGGAACCAGATGAAAAGTTTTGTAGATAATATCCTTGAAGGAGAAAGCCATGTTTAATACAGTTGAAGAATATCTCGACGCCCTAAAGCAAGAAATGCAAGGCGTTGATAGTGCCACCATCCAGGATGCGCTGGTGGATGCAGAAGAACACCTGCGCACCGCCCTGGAGACCGCCGACGAAAGTGCGGATGCCCTCCCCGCCATCATCGAGCAATATGGAACACCTGAAGAAACCGCAGCAGCCTATGCGGAAGTGGAACGGCTCACCGCTCCTGCGTTATCTGGCTCGGCAACCAAGAAGCAGGGTTCTGCAATTGGACGTTTCTTTGCCATCTACGCCGACCCTCGAGCTTGGGGCGCGTTACTCTACATGCTGATCGCCTTCGTGACAGGTGTGGTCTACTTCAGTTGGGCGGTGACCGGAGTTTCCCTCTCAGTTTCACTTGCCCTCTTCATCTTTGGGCTACCTGTGGCTTTGCTCTTCCTCTTGTCTGTACGTGGCATCGCATGGCTCGAAGGCCGTTTAGTGGAAGCATTACTCGGCGTGCGGATGCCGCGCCGCTCCTTGCCCGCGCCGAAAAACACCAAATTGCTCGAGCGCATCAAAGCACTTTTGGTAGATAAACATACCTGGTTCTCGATTGTATATATGCTCATCCAGTTGGTGCTAGGGAATATCTACTTTATCGTGCTGGTGACAGTATTCGCCGTCTCCCTCTCTGGGGTTGCGATCCCGATCTTGCAAGAAGCTTTCCATCTGCCAATAGTACAAAATTATGATGTGTACTACTATATGCCCTCATGGGGATACCCTCTGACAGTTTTGGCAGGCATCTTCCTCTGGACAGCGATGATGCACCTCGTCAAACTGGTCGGTGGCTTGCACGGACGCTACGCTAAAGCGATGCTGATCGCTGAGCAGGACTAAATCTCTGGCAGTATAATAAAAAAATCCCCGACAATTTGTCGGGGATTTTTTGTTTAATTAGCAGTAGAAAGCTCCTCATCCACACGCGTGGCGGCGAAGCGTTTTTGTCCACCCAACTTGAGATGGAGAGCGTAAAATCCCAGGATAGAGATCAGGCAGAGAATCCCGCCTATATACCAGAGTAGGTTGGGGTCGTAGTTTTTATTATCAAGAATTACACCAGCCAAGCCGGGCCCGAACGTTGCGGGGATCGCCCAGGCGAGGCTGTAGATCGCCATATAACGTCCGCGCATTTCTTCGGGGGCAAAATTCGCTGCAAGGGCTTGGCTAACGGGCATAATGATCATCTCGCCGATGGTGATGATCATGACCGCCCCCATAAACCACAGAAAGGTGCCTCTCAGAGAAATATCCCAGCTATAGAGTTGAAAAGAAGAGCCGAGGGCAGCTAAGGGATCGAAGCCAAACATCAGAAATCCGATCCCGTAAAAGAATGCGCCGAGCGCCATCATCGTAAAAGGGGCACGGAATTTGATGCGGCGCGTTGTCCAGAATTGAAGCAGGATCACAGTGATCGCACTCGTTGACATCAAAAGTCCATAGCCTTGAGAGTCGATACTGTGATTATCGCGCAAATATACAGAGAGAGAGTTATACATTTGCAGGTAGACCAATCCCATCAGGATCGACGCAGTGATGAAAGCCATATAGGCCATATTTCGCAAGACTATAGAATAGCCCTTAAAAGTTTCGAGCATACTCTCCGCTTCTGCCTCTACGCTGGCTTTGGGCTTTGTCTCGCTGATCAGGAAGTAAAAGAGGAGGGCAACACCTGTGCTAATGACGGCATCTGTAATGAAGAGTGCAAGATAGGAGCGGTTGGCAACAAATCCGCCAATGGTCGGGCCGATGATCCAGGAGAAATTAGCAACAACGCGTAATATCCCAAAGCCCTCAGCGCGTTGCTTTTCGGGCAGGATATCAGCGATCATTGCCTGGCGGGCAGGTCTCCCGATATTAGAGAATAAGCCAACAATAATCGCTAGCGGATAGAGCGTTGTGAGATTATTAGCCAAGCCCAGCGAAAGGGTACTCAGCGCGCTGGAGACGAGGCCGAAAACAATCAGGTTGCGCCGCCCCAATTTATCTGTCAACGCGCCGCCGATGAAGTTACCCACCATCCCGAAGGCAGAGAAAATGCCTAGGACGATTCCCGCTTGTGTCATCCCAACATCGAATTTCCAGGTGATATAGAGGCTAAAAAAGGGAAAGAGCATCGTCCCGCCGATACGGTCGATAAAAGAGACCCCAACCACGAGCCAAAATTGAGGGGAGTATTCACGATAAGTACTTCTCAAACGATAGAGCATAATTTATCCTTAAAGATGTAGCGGGACATTATAGAAATTTTGCCAATACTAGCCCCTCCCAGCCTTCGCGAAGCATACTCAAAGAGTGCCCCCAAATGCGACGAAAAGATGTCGAATTTAGGGGAGGGGCTTGACTTCATATAGTGGTGTTTTTCTTTGAAAAACACCACTATATGAAAATTCCCCCTATTTTTGTTTTTTAAAATGGGGGGATGCCCGATAGGGTAGGGGGGCAAAATGGTCAGAACAAAGAAAGTGCGCAACATCAGTTTTCAACTTAGATTATGTAGCTATACAGCCCTTTTATTGACAGGGCAATTCTACTCGCGCTGGGGAATTTTCACCAAAGGCTTCAAAAACGGGAATCCCGTCCCAGATGGATGGGATCGGTAGATTCAGGGCGAAGGCGGCTGTTGCGCCTGTATCAACAACACCAATCGGACGCTGGATCGCGCGTGGATTTAGGCTTGCTCCCGTTAAAATCCAGGGGACGGTCATTGCCGCAGGGTTTCTGCCACCGTGCTTAAGAATAACGTCTCCACCATGGTCGGCAGTCACGATGATCAGCGTCCCCTCACGCAATCCCGATTCATCCAGCGCGGCGAGAATCATCCCAATCGCTTCATCTGCACGAAAAGCACCGATGATATAGTTCGGAGACATCCAGCCATGCTCATGCCCGAGTATATCTACCAGTGGGAGGTGGATGAACATTAAATCAAATCCCTCGCTAATGATTGGGGCAGCTTGTTCGGCAACAACACTGTCACGGTCATTAACAAATTCAAAAACATCAAGATTTTCGGGAGGCGTAATTTGCTGGAGCTTTTCTTTGCCAACGATCAAGACTGTTTTTAAGCCGGCATCGTGGGCTATTTTGAAAAGGTCGGGACCCTGAGCAAAGCCGCGCTTGGGAAGATAGTCGTTCCAATCTACGCCGTGTTTGTCGGGGCACATACTTGTGAAGATAGAAGCGTGCGCGGGGAGCGTTGAACTCGGGAAAATGGTTTGAGCGGTTAGAGAGTAGCTGCCCTCTTCCATCATGGCAAGCAGATTGGGCATCGGCGCGAGGGGGATCACGTCGGGGCGTAAGCCATCTACGGTGATGATCAAGACGCGTTCAATAGCTGGGCGCGGCGGTGTTGCCGTGAGCGGTGCGAGTGTAGGGGGAGGAGATGTTTGGGTAGCGGTAGCAGGCAGAAATGGAGTCGCGGTTTCGGGCGGCGGTGTTTGAGATGCATCAGGTATTGGAGATGGGATGATGCTTGAAGGTTGGCACCCGCTAAAGAGGAGCAGAGCCGCCAATCCCAATAGAAATAATATAAAGGCTCTTTTAGCAATGCTCTGCGTTGCGGTATATGCCCTTCCAACGCAGAGCGTTGGAAGTAGGTTATATGAGGTTTTCACTCTGGGAATTCAATTTCTGTAGGGCCCGCATAACCATGCTTTTCAGAGAAATAAACACGCCCATGCGAGACTTCACTGCATCCTTTTTGATCTGTGATGGTCAGATTTTCTTCCCAGAGTCCATAAGGGGTAAATTTGATTTCCCCATTTTTACATGCCCAAATTTCAACGAGGTAGAGAGGGGCATTCTCAAACTCTTCATCACCGGCTGTCAGGCTTTGCCCATACCAGCGGATAGTGACTTCGTCTTTCTCGCGGATTACATCAAGCAGCGTCAATGGAGCGTAATAGGGCGAAACGATTAGTGGTGTTTTGTCAGGATAGACAGGTGCAACGCTGAAAATATCTCCCTTTACATCCATTAGTGATGCTTTGATCCAACAAGGATTGTTGCCACCTATAGCTTGGACATATATCCAAGAGGCATCATCAAGGCGTCCGATAATTTCAAGATTACTACCCTTGACTTGCCCGTAAAAGTTAAGATAAGGCGCACCGGGACCATAACGACAATTTGTGCGCTCTAAAACTTCGCCACGTAAAACAGCGTAAGTTGGGGCGATCGTTGGGGTTGGTGAAGGCGTGAAAGTTGGCGTAGCCGTAGGTATCTGCGTGGATGTTGCTGTAGGCACCGGAGTCTCGGTTGGGATTTCTGTCGCCGTCTCGCTCGGCGGAGGCGGAGTCTCCGTTGGCGGGAGGGTTTGGGGTAAGGTACAAGCCGAAAGAAGGATGAGTGTAAGAAGAAGAAAACTGTGTTTTAGCATAATATTATGGGTAAGCAAAACCTGCAAAAATTCCTTGCGCGATCAATCTTGATGTCTGTGCGGCGATATCCACGCTAATTAGCACCGCGTCATCCCAGTGTTCGCCGCGCGCCATCACGATGAGCGTATTATCATCAAACCAGCCCACAGGCTCCACGCGTTGCACCGTGCCCAAGCCAGATGTTGCCAGAAAAATTGTATCTGCATATTCGGCGATTATATTTCCGTTCATATTTCCGACGCGCACAACAGAGTGGAAATTCGGCGTTTCAGCCATCTGCCAACCGCTTCCCTCCATCCAAGCGAGATATTGATTATTTGGAGAGAAGGATGCCTCGCCTGCGCCGCGTTGGTCAATTGCATTTTGTAGCGGATAAGAGAGATTTGCCCCTGTTTCGACGTTGCGGATCGCCATTGGCCCTGAAGCTGATCCCACGCTGGAATCATTTGTGTACGCTAGCCATTTTCGGTCCGCAGAAATTGCCGAGGGGTTTGCTTCGGTGCCGAGGAACTGGGAGCTTATTCCCGTTTTAAGATCAAAATATGAGAGTGTCCGTCGTGGGTCGAAGACAATATCCCCGCCGATGCCCCAGGGGCGTTTGCTATACCATACGCCCACAGGCAGCCCACCTTCCACATCTACCGCCAAAGCGACCAATGCCCAGCCTTGTGGATCGTTTTCAGTCAAAATCGGTTTTGTTATTGGCAGGGATTGGATTGCATCCACGAATAAATTGCTGATCAAATTCTCGCCAGCATATTCAACTGTTGTGTAGGCTACAACTGGCACACCTTGTGCGCCTGCCAGCCCCGAGAATTCGGGCGCAGAGATTAGCGTAGTGATTTGACCCTTATCACTAATTAGTAATGAATTGTTATTCTCAAAAGAAAAATAAAGAATAGGGAGATTTGTGCCGCCCGATAAAAAAGTGCCCGCAATATGGATATTGCTTTCGTCAGCGTAGGAAAGTCCTGGTACATTTGCCTGTACCAACGTATATCCTTCATCGTCAAAAAGAGATAGAACGCCATCTTTTTCGACCACAACGCCCGTTGGCAAGACAGCAGAGAAGGTGCTTGGTGCAGGAAGCGGCACGACTTCTTCTTGTGGGGCAATTTCTGGGGTAATGGGAACAGGCTCTATTGGGGGCGAGGAAAAAAGAGAGCAGGCAAAGGTGAAGAGGGTGATGAAGATTATTCCTAAATACGGTTGATATACTTTTTTCATCAACTACTCCATATAAATATCGGTATCGTCAATTTGCCCTTCTTCCCCTTCGTCATCTTCATTTGGAAATGCTGGAAGATCGGCGGCACTTTGGTGATATGCCAATATCCAATCGATCATTCGATCTTGTTCTTTTTTCTGTTCAGATTTCTTCTGCTTGGTAATGCTCGCCATACGGCGATTATCAAGGTCTTGTTGCACTGCACCAGGATTTAAAACATCTTCAAAGGCGAAATCAGCGGTACCGATTTCCATATAAACCGTTCCGTAGTTAAAAAGATAGCCCATAACACCTTTTCGTTCGTATTTTATGCTGTGGATATTTTCCAGCGGAGCTGAACGACTTTGGATATTTCCCAAAGGTGTGCGGTCAATATCAAAGATTTTATCTTCAGTAACCTGAAAAGTGTCATTGCTCCAATCGATATATTGATAGATTGCCCAAAGAGAAAATGGTATCACTGCTACAAGAAGCATCGTAAGCAGAGAAAGAGACAGTAAAGGAATACTAAATTGTGGAAAGAAGATACCTATTCCCTGATATGTTAAAAACGCCAACAAGATAGCTGTCACAACTCCAGGTATTCCAGCATTTCTAAACAGAATGATCCAATGTTTACGATAGATAATTGTTTTGCCCTGCTCAAAGCGTAACTTCAACATATTACGTTCTTTTTTAGGGAAAAGCTGTTCACGCCAGATTTTCTTCTTCTCAGGTTCTTTTTTCTTTTTAGTCTCAATTGGGTCGGGGTTGTTGAGTCGGTCAAGCATTGCGGCTTTGAGTTCAGCTTTTTCAATTCTGCGCTCTACTCTTTGAGCACGCTTCCATAACTCTTCAATGACATGCCGTACCTGATAAGGGTGGTTAACATGATTCAAGTGAATATTCCCCACAAAGGTACGTATATTCACATTGCCGAAATTAAAAATTTGCCCAGTGAAATCAACATTAGCACCTACAGACAGAATTTCTGCCAAGGGGGCTTCTTGCCTGCTATCGTGAATCCCAATGATTTTCTCTATCCAGATCACACGCTGATTCGTGACAATATAATAATCATTGCGCCAATCTTCCCAACGCCAGAGAGCCCATAAAAATATTATGACACCAAAGATACCCGCCAATATCATAGGTGAGATGGCCGCAGCGAGACTTGAAAGCAAGAATATTCCAAAAATAAAAAATAATGCTAAAGCAGGGAGTATCATAGCTTGCCAAAATATAATGGCATGTTTTCTACCTAGAAAATAAATCACCTCATCTTCGCGCACCCAATCGAAATGAATTTTCTTCACCAAGCGACGACCAAAAACAGAAATTTTCAGATTTTCATTTAGATAAGGAATGCTTTTACCTAGTTCTTCAAAATCTTTGGGATCAAGCATCAGCAAGACCAAATCTCCTTCGGCAATTACCTTTGAATGACGTTTTTCTTTGGGCAGTATAGCCTCTGCGCCAAAATAATCCCCTCTTACAAAAAGAACATCCTTTTGCCCTTGTCCTTCCCGATGTAAACGCACCTTCCCGTGATAGATAAGATAAAAATATTCAGATTGCGCGCCACGCTCAATAATTATTTCCCCATTCTTATATGAAACTTCCTTTAACTTTTCTGCAACATTAAATATCGCAATATCATCCATGCGCCGAAAAACATGAATTCTATCTATAAAAGCAGCGTATTCTTCTAATTTGGACATAAGTCAATTCTCTATCGTATTTTTTTCGGATTAGATTAATCCATCCGCACGATCGTACAACCAAAAGGCGAAACGCTCGTGACCTGTGGCTTGCTACCCTTTAATAAACTTTCTACCGCATCCCGAAGATAATTCCGTGTGGCAACCCGTTGACGGAACGCCACATCGTCATAGGCACCATGATATTGGAGCACCCCTTCTGCATCGAGAATATAGATATGGGGCGTATTCGTTGCTTCATATAAATCAGCTACTTTATGATCGGCATCATGCAAAATGGGATTTGCTCCGCGCTCATCAGCTACGCTTTTCAGCATCTCAATCGGTTCGTTGCCATTGGACGCAATTTGCAGAAGATGCACATCGTCACCCCACTTTTCCATCAACGGAAGCAAGCCTAAATCCACGCGCGCGGCGTGCGGGCACTCTGCTGACCAAAAGTTGATGATGACGACACCTCCGCGATAATCGGCAAGACGATGTTCGTTTCCCTCCAAATCATTTAAACTAAAGTTTGGAGCAGATTGGTTGAGTTTCATGGAGAGATTATACCGTGATAAAATCGCCCTCATGGAAAAGTTGAAAAAGAATTTACCGATGATTTTTGGTGTGGCGATTAGCGCGCTTTTTTTGTGGTTGGCGTTGCGCGGATTGAAGCTGGACGAAGTGGGCGATGTGGTTGCTGGTGCAAATTATATTTGGTTGGTGCCGGGCGTGTTGGTCTACTTTATCGGCGTTTGGATTCGCTCATGGCGATGGCATTTTTTGTTGAAACCCTTGAAGGAAATTTCCACGAAAAAAATGTTCCCGATTGTGACGATTGGCTATATGGGCAACAACATTTTTCCCGCACGACTTGGCGAAGTTCTGCGGGCGGTCTTTTTAAAGCGGCGAGAAAATGTGCCAATTTCTGCCTCCTTGGCAACCATTATCGTGGAGCGAATTTTCGATGGCGTGGTGATGTTGGCTTTTGTCTTTTTGAACTTGTCTGAGTTGGCAAAGTTGACAGGAGATTCTGGCTTTGTGGGGAATATCCAGCAAGTGGCAATTATCGGGACGAGCGTTTTTATTGGCGCGTTGGCAATCTTTTTGCTGGCGGCGATGTTCCCGAAAATCACGGCAAAAATTGGGACGTGGTTTATCGTGAAATTGCTCCCTTCTTCATTAGAAGAAAAAATGCTCGGGATAATGAATAAATTTCTCGATGGGCTCATTTCTTTACGCTCACCAGCAAATGTGCTCATGGTTTTCTTTACATCGACAATTATTTGGTTGCTCGAAACCGGAAAATACTGGTTTGTGATGCACGCCTTCAACTTCAAAGTCTCATTTTTTGCGCTCATGCTAATGAACGGCATCGTCAATTTGGCGACCACAATTCCATCTGCGCCGGGGTATGCTGGGACTTTTGATTTGCCCGGTATCGCCGTTTTAAAGGCTTACGGCATCAATCACGCCACTGCTGCGGGCTATACCCTCGTGCTACATGCCGCGCTCTGGCTGCCAATTACAGTTTTAGGTTTATATTATTTCTTTGCTTATTTAGCAAAAGAAGATATGTCTTGGAAAGAAGTTTTTGCATGGAAAGAGGAAGTGGAAGAAGAGAAATAAGAGTAACCGCCAAGGCGCAGAGAACGCCAAGGTTTTCTTTGCTTTTCTTGGTGGCATTGAAAAAAACTTGGCGCACTTGGCGTCTTAGCGGTTCAAAAAAGGACTGATATGAATATAGCAATTATTGGCGCAGGTTATGCAGGGATGTCTGCCGCGTTTGATTTGGTAAAGGCGGGGCACGAAATCACCATTTACGAAAGTGAAAACTCTACAGGCGGATTAGCGCGTGGATTTCGTGACCCAAAATGGGATTGGTCAGTAGATCGCTTCTACCATCATTGGTTTGCCAGCGACAATCACATGCTCGGAATTATCGAAGAATTAGGATTGAGCGATGGTGTCATTTTCCCACGTCCCTACACCGTTTTGTTGCATAATAAAAAATGGTATCCTTTTGATTCGATTAAAGAAGCTCTCCTTTTCCCCGGACTTGGATGGGGCGTAAACAAACTTAGATTTGGCTTGGTCGGCGTCTATTTACGTTTAACCAAAAATTGGCAGGCACTTGAAAAAATCACCGCCGATACATGGATGCGGAAGTGGGCAGGCGCGCACGTCTACGAACAGATGTGGGAACCGATGCTGATCGGCAAATTTGGCAAACATTATAAAGATGTGCCTATGTCGTGGTTTTGGGCACGCATCCATGCACGCACGACAAAGCTCGGTACATTCAAAGGTGGTTTTCAAGCTTTTGCCGATAGCTTCTCTGAAAAGTTAGGCGAAATGGGTGTTGAGATTCGGCTGAATGCAAAAGTAAAGTCAATTAAACAAAATCAAGATAAAAACGTGAGCGTAGTGGGTGAAAATGGGGAAGAAAAGTTTGATAAAGCGCTCGTGACCACATCCCCAAAGGTGATGGCGAAACTCACCCCCGATTTACCAAAGAATTATTTAGAGAAATTACTAGAGCTGAAACAGATGGGCGCAGTGGTTTTAGTCGCGGCATTGAAGCATCAGCTTTCAGAGGAAGGCTATTATTGGTTCAATTTGCCAAAAGACGATGGCTTCCCCTTTTTAGCGTTGGTGGAGCATACGAATTACGTCTCATCAGAACATTTTGGCGGCGAGCATATCATCTACGGTGGGGATTATGTTGAAGTGGGGCATGAGTATTTCAAGATGGATGCCGAAGAATTGATGGATAAATTCGCCGAGAGTTTTGCGCGGATCAACCCTAAATTTACACGTGATTGGGTGCGAAAAGTGTGGGTCTTCAAAGCCGATTATGCCCAGCCTGTGCCGCAACTAAATCATTCTCAAAATATCCCCGCGATTGAAACGCCGCTAGAGGGAATCTACTTTGCGAGCATGAGCCAAGTCTACCCCTGGGATCGGGGGACGAATTTTGCAGTCGAGATTGGCAGACGAGCGGCGCGGTTAATGATGGAATAAAAAGATGAAAGGGGGAGATGCTCGTCGAAGGCACGCAAGCCTAAATCACGGGCGTACCGATTTTTTGATCATCTATATTACGCGCATGAAATCCATTTGCTATCCGCATTGCTTGACCTGATCACCGCATCCACAAAACGTACGCCAAGCAGACCATCTAGCGAATTCGGAAAATGAAGAGCCAAAGGGTTTGCCTTTTTACCAGAGATGCGTGCCGCAATCGCCTCGGCTGCGTCAGTGTATAGATTGGCGAAACCTTCATGGAATCCTTCGGGGTGACCAGCAACAATGCGGCTGGAACGCGCGGAGAGGGGGAGAGTGCCCGCACCATTTGGCGTGCGGATTTGAGCGGGTGCGTTGAGGGGCTTAAATACTAATCGTTGGGGGATTTCTTGTTCCCATTCCAAAGTGCCTGTTTCTCCACTGACACGAATACGCAAACTATTTTCTACACCTGTTGCGGCTTGTGTGACCCAAAAATTGCCCCGCGCACCATTTGTAAATTTAAGAAGTGCACCTGCGTAGTCGTCTATTTTACGACCAGGAATGATTGTGCCTATATCAGCGGCAACTTTTTCTATCTCTAGTTCAGTGATAAAGCGAATTAGATTATGGGCGTGCGTGCCTATATCGCCCATTACTAGAGAGGGGCCACTTTTTGCGGGGTCATATCGCCATGAAGATTTTTCAGAAGGTAGGGGATCTTTACTAGCATCTGCTTTTCCACCTTGTACATATTCCACCTGCACCAAACGGATTTTGTCAAGTTGCCCTTCCTGTACCATTTCTTTTGCCTGACGCACCATCGGGTAGCCTGTATAATTATGCGTTAGGCAGAAAATCAGCCCAGTTTCTTCCACTTTTTGATGCAGAATTTCTGCTTTCTCTATAGTATTGGTCATGGGCTTATCACAGATTATGTCAAAGCCATGTTCCAGTGCGGTAATCGCGTATTCAAAATGACTGTCGTTGGGTGTCATGATGGCGACAAGATCGGCGCCATCTTCGCGCTCAGATTCTGCTTTGAGCATTTTGCTTACAGATACGTGAATACGATCGGGGTGTAGCCCAATCTCTTCCCCAGCCTTTTTAGCGCGTTCAGGATTAGATGAAAGCACGCCAGTAACTAACTCATATCTATTGTCAAGACGTGCGGCTTGGCGGTGCATTGCGCCGATAAAAGAACCAGGGCCTCCGCCGATCACGGCTAAACGCAATCTGCGTCCGAGCATGGAAATAACAGGATTTAATGACATAAAACATATCCTCATCTAGTAGTTGAAAACGATTTATACATCTCTGATACATTACTGGTTTTTTAGCCCAGTGTCAAATATTCCTTTTAATATAAGCTCAGAGCCTGTCTCTCAAATCGTGGCAATCTAGAAAAAATATGGAGAACTATCTTGACAGGGGAGGGGCACTATGCTAATATGTTACCGCTCACATGTGAGCGGTAACATATTGTTTGTGTTTTTCACTTTGGAGTAAGCCATTGCCTCGCTCTCAAATAACTATTCGTGATGTTGCAGATAAAGCTGGTGTTTCTCATCAGACAGTTTCACGTGTGATCAATAACAGCAAAAGAGTCTCCCCTGCTACACGCCTAAAAGTTGAAAATGCAATTAAAGAACTTGACTACCGTCCCAGCGCAATTGCGCGCTCTATGGCTAGAGGGCATACCTATACCTTAGGATGCATTTCCCCCAATCTAACAAATTATATTTTTGCTCGAATGATAGAAAGTGCCCAGACAGAAGCTCGGCGGCAAGGTTTTTTTATTCTTACCGGCAGTGCCCCTTCTGTGGATGAAGTAGAGCCTCTGCTAGACGAGATGCTAAATAGACGTGTTGACGGTTTCCTTGTCCTTAACCCTCGCGACGATGAACGTTATCGTTATTTACTTCCGTTGATCAAAAAGGGAATGCCTGTTGTTTATTTGAAAAATACCCCCAAAGATGAAGATGTATCTTCTGTATCTTTGGATGATAAAAAGGGCGGTTACTTAGCTACTCAATATCTTTTAGAACTTGGGCATACTTCCATTGCAATGATTACGGGACTCAAAAACGAAGAATGTTCTCTAGACAGGTTTGATGGCTATCATCAGGCTTTCAATGAAAGCGGTATAACCCCAAATGAAAAGCTGTGCAAAGAAGGTGATTGGTCTGCTGAATCGGCGGGGAAAATTACCCAAAACCTATTAGCCTCAGGTGAGCCTTTCACTGCCCTTTTTGCTCAAAACGATAGAATGGCGGTCGGTGCTATTCGTGCCATACGAGATGCTGGCCTACGTGTGCCAGAAGATATTTCAGTTATTGGCTACGATGATATTCCCCTTACTTCATATTTTGATCCCTCTCTTACAACCATCCATCAACCTATAGACGATTTTGGTCGTCACGGGGCACAGCTGCTTATCTCTGCTGTGAAAAATAAAGACCTAAAAAGAAAACAGGTGCGTCTTGATGCTCAACTTATCAAACGTGATTCCTGCGCACCCTTAAATATACATAAAGGAGGTGATGTGAAAGCATAATAAGATATTCTAATTGGGATGGCCTAAATGATATAAAAAAGGATGAAAAGCCGAGACACACGCGACCTTAATTTGCTTAGCGTATATCAACATCGACTTGGCGTAGACATCTTCCGCTTAGGCCGCGAATCTGCTTGTCGAAACGGCACTCAAGCCAAAATCAAGTATGAAGCGGTGCGGAGCGCATTTATCCCACAAAGCAATCCCATCAATCGCTCTTTCTGTTCGTAAATAACCATATAATCTAATTTAGGAGAAGTAACTCATGTCTAAAAAAGTCTGGTATAGCCTATTTGCTATATTCATCTTAACCGCAATGGTCCTCACCGCCTGTAGTGGTGCTGCACCTGCAGAACCTGTTGCTGAAGAGCCTGCTGCTGAAGAACCTGCCGCTGAAGAACCCGCTGCCGAAGAGCCTGCCGCTGAAGAACCAGCAATGGCTGCTCAGGTTGAAGTTTTCTCATGGTGGACAGGTGGCGGTGAAGCCGCTGGCCTCGATGCGATGATTGGCATTTTTGATGCCGAGTATCCCGATATTGAATTTGTAAACGCCGCCGTTGCTGGTGGTGCCGGCACAAACGCCCGCGCCGTTTTGGCAACCCGTTTGCAAGCTGGCGATCCCCCAGATAGCTGGCAAGGTCACGCTGGTCAAGAATTGATCGGCACCTATGTTGCTGGTGGTCAAATTGAAGCATTGAATGACCTATATGACGCTGAAGGCTGGGTAGACGTTATGCCCGAAACGCTCATTCCGCTCATCTCACATGAAGGCAATATTTACTCTGTACCTGTCAATATTCACCGCGCAAATGTAATGTGGTACAACCCTGGCGTTTTGGATGCCAATGGCGTAGCTGTTCCCACAACAATGGATGAATGGTTTGCTGCTATGGATACCCTCCAAGCTGCTGGCGTAATACCACTTGCTTTAGGTGAACAATGGACTCAATTACACCTCTTTGAAACCGTCTTGCTCGGCACACTCGGTGCTGATCTTTATGATGGTCTTTGGGATGGCTCCACCGATTGGGCAAGCGCAGAAGTCACCGGCGCTCTCGACAACTTCGCCAAAGTTTTGACCTACACAAACTCTGATTCTGCTTCCTTGTCTTGGCAAGATGCCGCTCAATTGGTTGTAAACGGCGATGCCGCTTTCAACGTTATGGGCGACTGGGCTGCAGGCTACTTCATTGAACTCGAACAGACCCCAATGGAAGATTACGGTTGGGCTCCTGTTCCTGGTAGCGTTGGCGTATTCCAATTCTTGTCTGATTCCTTCACCTTGGCTGTTGGTGCACCGCACGCTGATGGTGCAGAAGCATGGCTGAAAATTGCTGGCTCCAAAGCTGGTCAAGAAGCCTTCAACCCCGTCAAAGGCTCGATTTGTGCTCGCACAGATTGTGACCCCGAACTTTTCGGTGTTTATCTCCAATCCGCTATGGAAGACTGGGGTAGCAACACTGTATCTGGCTCATTGACTCACGGTGTGGTTGCCAACGATTCCTGGAAATCTGAAATCGACACAGCTCTTGGTCTCTTCTTGATTGGTCAAGACGTGGAAGCTTTCCAGACTGCATTGGGTGCTGCTTGTGCTAGCTCTGGTCCCTGCCAATAAAGACTAATTGATGTACAATGGTTCATTGAGGCTCTGCAATACAGAGCCTCAATGAATTTTTTATTTTTGAAACGAGGTCTAAATATGTTCAAAGACAAGGACAAATACCTTTCCGTCATCCTTATTTCTCCATCCATTTTGGCAATTTTAATTTTTGTATATGGCTTCATAGCTTGGTCTGTACGTGTTTCTCTGAGTAGCTGGAAAGGTTTAAATCCAGATTTTACCTGGGCTGGGTTTAAAAATTATGTGGCATTATTTTCTGATCCCCGTTTTCATATTGATATTCGTAATACCCTTATTTTTACCGGTGTATTTGTTATCGGAAGTATTATCCTTGGTTTTTTCATGGCAGTAATGCTTGATCAGGGGCTAAAAGGGGAAGGGTTTTTCCGCAGTATTTTTCTTTTCCCAATGGCAATTTCATATATTGTTACCGGCGTTGTTTGGCGTTGGCTCATGAATCCAGCTGAAGGCACTCGAATGAGCGGATTAAATCTCCTCTTCACTTCGCTTAATTTAGATTTTCTCGTCAACAAATGGTATACCACGCCAACCTGGGGCATGGCTGCAATCGCGATGACAGCCATTTGGCAAATGTCGGGGTATACGATGGCACTATATCTTGCCGGTTTACGCGCTGTTCCAGACGAATTGCGCGAAGCCGCTCGCATTGATGGGGCAAGTGAAGTACAAATTTATCGCCGTATTATTCTGCCTTTGCTTGCACCGATCACCCTGAGTGTTCTTATTATTTTGGGGCATACTTCTCTCAAAGTTTTTGATTTAATCATCGCTGTTTCCGGGAAACAACTCCCCTTGGATGTCCCCGCTATTTATATGTGGCAAACGACCTTTGATGGTCTCTTTTACGGACGCGGTGCGGCAATCAGTATCCTTCTCTTGATCAGTGTGGCGGTATTAATTATTCCTTATATCCGCTATACCTTGAAGCTGGAGGCAGAATAATGAAAAGCCTCAATCTAAGAAAAAACTGGCTATATATTCCCCTCATCGCATTAACACTTTTTTATCTACTTCCCATGTACGTCATGCTGGTGACTGGTTTCAAAAGTTTCGCAGAAATAGATCTAAAGACAATGTGGAACTTACCTCAAGGCATTGCATTTGATAATTATATTGAAGCCTATAAGCAGTTAGCCCCCTCGTTAAAAAACAGCTTCATGATGGTTATTCCTGCGGCACTCATTTCATCCATGTTGGGGTCGTTGAATGGCTTTATCCTTGCCAAATGGAAATTTCGTGGTGCAGACATCATCTTCCCCTTTATTCTCTTTGGCATGTTTATCCCTTACCAAAGCATCATCATTCCCCTTGTCCAATTTATGAACGCCGCTGGGTTTACAGGACTGCCCGGTTTAGCCTTGGCGCATATTATTTACGGCATCCCCATCACGACACTCACTTTCCGAAATTATTACGCCAGTCTGCCCCAAGAACTTCTCGAAGCCGCCAAAATTGATGGCGCAGATATGCTCGGCATTTATAGGCATATTTTGCTCCCCATTTCCATTCCTAGTTTTGTTGTTGTTCTTATTTGGCAATTCACTTCGGCATGGAACGATTTTCTCTTCGCCGTTATTCTCACAGGCAATACCGAGTGGCCCATTACGGTAGCCCTCAATAATATGGCGGGCAGTCAGATCATTTCGTGGAACGTCCAAATGGCAGGTTCACTTTTAGCCGCACTCCCCACGCTGCTCGTTTATATTTTCTTAGGACGCTATTTCTTACGCGGATTAATGGCAGGCTCACTTAAAGGATAAATAATCTCAACTTCCCTAAAAGCATAGGATCCAAAATTCCCTTTGAGCAGTGCTCTGCATTACGGGTGGATTTTAATCCTGTGCTTTTTTTATAGGATATGAAGATTCGCTTCGCTCTTATTTTTGGCTTGATCGTTGCACCCCAACAAATTCCTGGCGTGAACAGGATAATGCTCACGCAGAGAAAAAGTTGACCAGCAGCACGCAAGTCCAAGTCAAGTGCGAAGCGGCACTTCATCCAAAAAATGAATATGAAAGAAAAACTCATCTCTGCCTTCCAAAAACGCTTTAACCAATCCCCAAGCTTCATCGTGCGCGCACCGGGACGTGTCAACCTGATTGGTGAACACACCGACTATAACGATGGTTTTGTGCTCCCCATGGCAATCGACCGCGCCATCTGGATTGCGCTGCGCCCTCGCACAGACCGGCGCATTTTGCTACACTCGCTCGATTTTGAGCAGCCCGCCGATTTTTCACTTGACGATTTCACACATAAAAAAGGCTGGACAGAATATGTGCGCGGCATTGCCTGGGTTCTTCAAGAAGAGGGTGCCACAATCTCAGGTTGGGAAGGCGTCCTTGCTGGCGATGTGCCCCTCGGTGCGGGACTGTCGTCCTCAGCCGCCCTCGAAATCTCTCTGCTGAAAGCTTTTTGGGCTGTATCCGATTTCAAATGGGATGGTGCGCCGATGGCAGAACTTGCCTGCAAAGCCGACCATGATTGGGTCGGGATTCAATCTGGCATTATGGATCAAATGATCTCTGCCCTCGGGAAAAAAGATCATGCTCTACTGATTGATTGCCGCTCCCTTGATTTTGATTTACTTCCGCTCCCTGAAGAAGTCGCCGTTGTAATCCTGGATACTGCGACCCGCCGCGGACTAGTGGACTCTGCCTATAACGAGCGTGTAACGCAATGCCAAAAAGCCAGTGATTTCTTTGGCGTATCTGCTTTGCGAGATGTATCTCTCTCATTGTTTGAGAAGCAAGCAAATCAATTAGACCCACTCATCCGCCGCCGTACTCGGCATGTCATCACTGAAAATGACCGCACCCTCCAAGCCGCTGCTGCCATGAAGTCAGGAGATGCTACCAAGTTGGGGCAATTAATGAACGCCAGCCATCGTAGCTTACGAGATGACTACGAAGTTTCGAGCAAAGAATTAAATATGATGGTTGAAATTGCCAATTCTCAAACGGGATGTTTTGGCGCACGAATGACGGGGGCAGGGTTTGGCGGCTGTGCTGTGGCACTCGTGAAAAAATCATTAGCAGATACTTTTGCTGATAAAGTTGCGGTTATGTACCAAGAGAAATCGGGTGTTCAACCCTCCATTTATATTTGCACACCAAGCAATGGAGCGGAGTTGGTTGCTGATTTTTCAAAAAGGTGAAAAGAAGGGTGGGGGGAATGATGAAGTAAAATAGCCACAGATTTGAAACTTTTTTCTTGCTAAACAAAAAGGCGACCTAAATATTGCGCTACGGAACGTGGCGCGATATTTAGGTCGCCTTTGCCCTTCAAAACATTCGTATAATTCGCGTAATTCGTGATAAATCTTTAATTCTCGCATACCTAAAAGAAAGAAAACCCATGAACCCAAACTTCGTCAAACCCCATTACGATTCAGGCGGATTCGCCCATTTACCCCAACGCATTCAAGAGATTTTTAAGAAGAAAGAATACGAAACTGTGATCTTCTTTTTCATCGACGGATTCGGCTGGCGCTTTTACCAAGAATTCAAAGAGCATCCCTTCTTTGTAGAGCTTGCCAAGCAGGGCAGTGTTGAAAAAACCACATCCCAATTCCCTTCCACGACGGCGGCGCATGTCACCACCTGGCATACGGGGCAGTCCGTCGGCGAGAGTGGTGTCTTTGAATGGAATTATTTTGAGCCAAAGCTCGATGCTATTTTCTCCCCTTTGCCTTTTTGTTTTGCTGGCACAAAGGAAGGTGAAACGGCAAAAGCGAGCGGCATCTCCCCCAGTGAGCTATACCCAAAGAAAAATATCTATCCTAATCTCGCTAAACTTGGCGTTGAGTCGCATCTCTTTCAGCATAAAGAAATTGCAGACTCATCTTATTCCAAAACCCTCACAAAGGGCATAAAATTTCATCCCTACAACACCATTTCCGAGGCAATGGTCAACTTAAGAATTCTGCTCAGAGAATCGCAGAAGCCCCGTTACATCGGATTCTATTTTGGGGATGTAGACGGAATCTTGCATAAATATGGTCCCGTCTCTGAACATGCTCGCGCCGAGATAGAGACTCTGCTCGATACGCTCTTGCGCCAGTTCTTGCTACTGTTAAATCAACATCTGCGCGGCGAGACGCTTTTTCTGCTCACCGCCGATCATGGTCACGTCGAAGTTGATCCAGAGACAACGATCTTCCTTAACCGCGACTCAAGATTTTTTGGCATAGAAAAGTTCTTTAAACGGAATCAAGCCGGAAAAATGCTCGTCCCGGCGGGGTCTCCCAGGGATATGTTCTTATATATCAAAGATGATTTGCTCGATAAAGCGCAGGATTTCATCCAATCCCGCCTCATGGAAAAAGCAGATGTGATCAAAACGCAAGAGCTAATTGATGAAGGTTATTTCGGAAAAATAATCTCAGAGACTTTTCTTTCACGCGTGGGGAATTTGGTGATTTTGCCTTATCGCCACGAATCGGTCTGGTGGTATGAAAAAGATAAATTTGAGATGAATTATTATGGTCATCATGGGGGATTAACACCAGAGGAAATGGAAATTCCGTTAATTACTTGCGAGTTTTAGAGTAAAATACTCTTTCATTGCAACGCCGTGCGAATGCGGCGTTCACGAACCCCTTAAGGAGATTTTGATGTATCAGAAAATAACAATTGTAGGTAACTTAGGACGTGACCCAGAAATGCGCTATACCCCTGGTGGGCAGGCTGTTACCAATTTAAATATTGCGACAAATCGGCAGTATACGTCAAATAGCGGCGAGCGCGTCAAAGAGACAACTTGGTTTCGCGTTTCGGTTTGGGGCAAACAAGCAGAATCCTGTAACCAATATCTAAAATCTGGCTCGAAAGTTTTGGTCGAAGGGCGCATGAATCAAGATAAAGAGACTGGTGGACCACGCATTTGGACAAGAAACGATGGTTCACCTGGCGCATCTTTTGAGATAACGGCGCAGACCGTTCGTTTCTTATCTTCTCGCCAAGAAGACCAAGCGATGAGCGGAGGTGGTAGCGGTAATAGTAGCAGCGGTAGCAATTATGGTGCAGGCAATGCAATGGAACCTCCGCAAGAGGATGAAATTCCTTTTTAGTTAATTAAAAGCCTTCGAGAGTTTGAAACTCTTGCAAGGCTTTTTTGAAAATAATTCTAGAGAATAGGGAAAATAATGACCAAACCAAAACAGCCCCCTCAACCTAAAAAAATAGCGATGGACATATCCCCAGAGCTTTCTACAACCTATGCCAATTTAGCGCGGATCGCCCATTCTCCCGCTGATATTGTCTTGGAGTTTGCCCATCTTTTGCCCGGGTCAAAGAAAGCAAAAGTTGGTGCACGCGTAGTGATGACGCCTGTTAGCGCAAAATTATTGCTCAAAGCACTTAATGATAATTTGGCCCGTTATGAAAATGCCTTTGGCGAAATTTCTATGCCCAAAGCAAATACGCTTGCGGATAACCTTTTTCGTCCTTTTTTGAAACCGGATGCAGATGATGGAGATGAAGAATAATGGATAAACTAGAACTTATCGCCGACCAAATTCGCCAAAAATTTGATCTACAAACAGCTGCGCGTGATAAAGCCCTTTCGATCTCGCGCACTTTAATTCAACATTGCTCAAAAGCAATTCGTGCAGTGCATCGAAGCGATGATGAAGGGATGAATGAGCATCTTAAAGAAGCTGCGGTCTTGGCAAAAACACTCAAAAATGATCTCCTTAGAGAGCATCCCGATCTTTATCACACCGGTTATACACAAGATGCGCTTAAAGAATTTGTAGAAGCAGAAGTGACTTGTGCCTTGATCAAAGATAAACCCCTTGTCACCCTTGATGAGTTGGATGTGCCCCATGCGACCTATCTCAAAGGGCTCTCTGAAGTGGTCGGTGAACTCCGTCGGCGCACCTTGGATGAGTTGCGTAGCGGATACTCAGATGAATGCGAACGCTTGCTCACCCAGATGGATGAAATCTATGCCATTTTGGTCACGATGGATTATCCCAACGCGATTACGCATGGGCTGCGCCGCCAAACGGATATTGCCCGCAGCATCATCGAGCGCACGCGTGGAGACATCACCTTTAGCTTGCGTGGCGAGCATCTTGAGAAGAAAATAGATGCCTTGAAAGAGCAGCTTGATCAGCGCGAATAAAGCAAGTTGGAGTCCAAGGTCTCCAGACGTTGGTTTTTTGAAATTCGTTATTACAAGGAAAATGAAATGGCAAAAGTCGGCAAGCGTTATCCTCTTTTGATCTACGAACATACCCTCAATCGTTGGTATCCTGCCACCTTTGCCTTAAGTATCATTCTCTTTATTTTTTGGTGGTTTCAGCCAGTTTTTCTCAAGGCTCCACCCAAAAATGGTTCGCAAGAGTTCGCCGTATTGATGGTCAGCGGGCTTTCATTGCTAATGACCATCTTCTTCTTTTTAATGCGCAAAGCAGCATACGTGCGAGCATACGGGGATCATCTGCGCCTTGTCACTCCTTTTTTGCGAATGAATATCTCTTATAAACGCATCATAAAAACGAGAGCCACAGAGATGAGTACTCTTTTTCAGCCTTCAAAACTGTCCACTATGCGGCGAGAAGCGATGGGCTCACTCCTCTCAAAAACTGCCATCGTCGTTGATCTGACTACGTTTCCAATCCCTCTGCCGATTTTACGCTTTTTTCTTTCTCCGTTCTTCTTCAAAGATAAAACGCCTCATCTTGTCCTCCTCATCGATAAATGGATGAGTTTTAGCACGGAGATAGAAAGTTTGCGCAGCGGTGGAACTCTTCCTGATGCTACAGCAAAAGACAGCATTAGTTCAATTCTCTCTTCCATTTCTCGCGACGAATGAAAATTTACTTTGCCTGTTCCATCACGGGGGGGCGTGAATACGAGAAGAATTACCAAGCCATCACTCGGTTTTTATTGGATGGGGGATACGAGGTCCCGACTGCGCATCTTGCCGAATCAAATGTTCTCGATCTTGAACGTGTCGTCGTCCCAAGCGACGTATACGCACGTGACGTTGACTGGATTCTGACCAGCGACATTCTCCTTGCTGAAGTGAGTGTTCCCTCTCATGGTGTTGGCTACGAAATTGGATTTGCCCTCAATGCAGGGAAGCACGTTCTTTGCATCCATCAAGCGGGGAGAGCCGTCTCAAAAATGATCACGGGCAACCCACATCCCTTGTTAACGATAAACGCCTACGAAGATATTTCGCAGGCGTTGGAGCAAATAAAAACGTTTGTGAATATAGTCACCAGCAAAGGGTGATTTTCGACTTTGTACTTTATAACACAACTGGGATAAGATTTGGGTGGAGACAAAAAGAAATACTCCTCAGTCTCCTCCTTTGGCGAAAGCCTCCGCTACGATAACTCATCTAGCGGAGGTTTTGCTTTATGGTAGATGATTCAGGTGGGAAAAACGACGAAGAAAGTAGACCCTTCTCCAAGGGTAGACTCGACCCAGATCCGTCCGTTATGACTCTCCACAATTGTTTTAACGATAGCAAGCCCAAGTCCTGAGCTAGGCGCATCCGATGCCGTAATATTGCTTGCTCGGTAGAATTTCTCGAAGATATGGGGTTGATCTTCTGGGGGGATGCCAGCTCCTTGATCCACAATTTTAAAGATGACTTGATTCCCCTCAAGATGAAGATCTATGGAGATTTCCATTCCCTTAGGCGTGTATTTAATTGCGTTATTTATCAGATTATCAAATAATTGTCTTATGCGAATAGGATTACCGTGCATGGATGGCAAATCAGATTCTATATCCAAATTAAGAGCCTGTTTTTTCTTTTGAATGCTTTCTTCAAGATTGCTGAGTGTGTATTGCAAGATATTGCCGAGATGGATGGTTTCACGACGAGAATCAAAGCCTGCTTCGATCCGACCAAGATCAAGCAAATCGTTGATCAGCACGGTTATATCCTTGACGCTAGAGTGGATACGTAGAATAAAGTCCTTTTGCATCTCATTTATAGGCCCAACTCGTTCGATCAATTCAGCATAGCCTAGAACAGCAGTTAATGGGGAGCGAAGGTCGTGTGATACAGTGTGAACAAAATCATCTTTGAGGCGGTTAAGTTCTTTCAGATAAGAAATATCCTGCATTGTAATTGCCGCACCCACCCCTGGAATTGGCGTGTACTGCGCATTGAAAACGCGGTCATCATCCAAATTGATTTCATGGTATTGATTTTTTTGATCTTCCTTGCGTTCCAGTAGGGATAAAAAATCACTCTGCAAAATCACTTCTGGAATCCTTTTGTTATATATTTCCTTTGGTTGAATGCCCAGAGCCGTACACATCACATCGTTAATCAGTTGAACGCGTTCCTCTTCGTCAAGGATTATCAAGGCATTATCCATATTGGAAAGAACTGTTTCAAATTTAGATCGCTCGTTTTCAGAGACTTGGTAGAGGCGGGCATTTTCGATTGCTATGGCGGCGTAATCTGCCAAGAGGGAGATCAGTAAAACGTCACGGTCTGTAAATGGAAGGCGATGCTTGCGATTATCTACCCCTAAAACACCGATAATCCTATCCTTGAATCTAAGCGGAACATAGATCAGGGCTTGTACTAAATAAGCTGTTTTGATTTTGAGTAAAGAGTCTTTGCTAAGAACAAGTGGCTCTCCCATTTCAATTACTTGCCCAGCCAGCGTATCAGTAACGGGTAAGCGGAAAGAGCGCACAAATCCATCTTCAAAATTATGCCCGGCACGCATATAGAGTTCGTTGCTTTCCTCATCAAGGAGCAAAAGGCTCCCTTCTTCTGCGTGGGTCAATTTCACAGCTGCGCTGACAACACTCTTTAAGACTTCATCAAGATCAAGGTTGCTGGTAACGTCTCTCCCAACAGTAAGAAGAATATCCATCTCGCTAATACGTTTTTCAAGCGAGGCCGTCGTATGTTTTACTTCTTGGCGTACCCAATCACCGATCCGCCTAGCACGCTTGAGGCTACTTTTAACCGCATCCACGATTTCATCTGTTTTCAGGGGAGGTTCAAGATACGCGCTAACACCGGCACATAAAGCCTCTTGAATAAGTTTTGGAGAATTTTGAGTTGCCAAAAAAGCAATTGGTAGCGTGGGGTATTCTAAGAGAAGCTTTTCGATTAGCCCGATACTCTTTTCTTGATGAAAACTGGATTCTACTAAAACCAGAGCAGGGTGGCTTTCTTGCATAACTTTCATAACCCCCGCCTCATTATGCGCAATTGCAGTCTTATATCCCACTGCGCGAAATGCGCGTGAGATCAACGCTAGTGTTGAAGATTCATCGAGAGCAAGAAGAATTAATTCAGCCATCAGTTTTTATCGGATGGGATGGTTTTCTCAGCTCTTTCCTCGAGCCGTTTCAAAGCAGCTTGCGCTGTTTCCAAGGCTTGTTTTTGTTCTTTATTAAGTTTCCCTAGCTTCTCATCCTTTAAAAGACTAACAGAAAAATCGACTGCTTTAAGGTCTTCTTGAAGATTGCTGCGTAACGATTCCAAAACTCCATTTTGACGTTTTTCTTCAGAATAAGAGGCATCTGCTCTTTGGCGCAAGGCTCTAAAGAGTCTGGCATTAACCAAAGAGATAGAGGCATAATCACTAATTGCTTCCAGTAATGCTTCATCGGTACGCGTAAAGGCTTTTTCTTTTTTGCGAATAACGATCAATAACCCGATCACTTCATTTTTTACTTTAATCGGCACCACAGTCGCTGCTTTTCCTAATGCCGAAAGCTTAAAGCGTTTAAGGGGTCTTCCGTGAACCGTTAGAATTTCTCCTGAAAGCGCGACCAGAGAACTAATACCATCATCTAAAGGCTTGTTGATTTTTTTTGCCCATGAAACAGGTAAATTACGCTGTGCGGTTAAAAGATAGGATTTTTTCTTCTGTTTTTCATCCTGTAGCAAAAGCCAGCCAATATCTGCAGAGACAACACGCATTGCCCCTTCTACAATTTTATTAAATAATATTCGTTGATCGCTAATGGAGGCAACGGCTTTACCAATGGCTAGCATTGTCTTCATCTCGCGCGTCTTAAGCGCAAGTTCTTGGTCGCTCTCCCTTAAACGCCGATTCAAAGTTCGACGGTCATTTGCCCCTCGAGTTTGTTTCAGTGCGTGTTCAGTTGCAGCAACCACTTCTGTGGCACGGGTAGGCCAAAGCAAATAATCGGATGCGCCAAGTCGTAGCGTTTGCATCACTTCTCGTTCTTGTTCTTTTTCAGCCAAAATAATGATAGGGAATTCAAAATTCTGTGCCCCAAAAGCTACCAGCAAATCTTTCCCGCTTAAACCAGATGAGTTTAAATCAGCGATCACTAAATCGGGGGCAAGTTGCAAGGCTGCTTTAATTGCCTTATTTGCATCATCCACAATTTTTACGCGATAGCCCAAAGGTTTTAAAGCCTGACGCGCAATTAGATCGCTGATATCTGGGTCGCTCTCGATGAGCAAGATGAGTTCTTTTGATTTAGCCATAGCTTTTCTTATATATACCTGCTAAGAATTGTAACACTTTTTCAGAAGGGCTTTTGTCTAAACTATATTTGGGAGGGTGTTATACTTTCTTAAAAAATAAATCTTAAGGAAGAACCATGCAAGATTTTCTTTGGTGGCGAGATGGAATCATCTACCAAATTTATCCACGCTCTTTTTACGACACAAATGGTAATGGTTTAGGCGATCTTGCGGGCATCACCGCTCGGCTTGATTATCTTGCCGACCTCGGCGTGGATGCGCTTTGGCTTTCTCCATTTTACCCCACCCCAGATGCGGATTTCGGGTACGACATAAGCGATCACGTGGATGTGGATACGAGATTCGGCTCACTGGCAGATTTTGATACTTTAGTGGAAGCAAGCCATAGGAGGGGAATCCGGATCGTCCTTGATTTGGTCTTGAATCACGTTTCCGATCAGCATCCCTGGTTTATCGAATCTCGCGCTAACCAAACCAATCCCAAACACGATTGGTTCATTTGGCAGGATCAAATCCCCAACAACTGGGAATCGGTCTTCGGCGGAAAAGCGTGGACCTATGACGAAGAGCGCGGGCAATATTATTACCATATGTTTGTCAAAGAACAGCCCGATCTTAATTGGCGCAAACCTGAAGTCCGCAAAGCACAAATGGATGTGCTCCGCTTCTGGCTGGAGCGCGGCGTGGATGGCTTTAGGCTGGATGTTTATAATGTCTATTTTAAAGACGAGAAATTGCGCAACAATCCCACAAAATGGGGGCGCAGAGCCTTTGAACGCCAAGACCATATATATGATATTGATGGCCCTGAAATGGGATCAGTGCTGGAAGAAATGCGCAGTATTCTGGATGAATACCCCGAACGCTATGCTGTTGGCGAAACCTTTTTTGCCACGCGTGAAAAGATTTTAAAATATAATGGTGCCGGGAAGCTGCACGCCGCCTTTGATTTCAGGTTTTTGTGGAGCAAATATAAACCTGAAAAATTCTTTAAGGCGATCCAAAATTGGGAAAACCTGTCAGCAGATGCGGATATCTACCCAAATTATGTACTCAGCAATCACGATGTTCCCCGCCCTGCAACACGCTACGCCAAAGGTGAAGATGATGCCCGTACAAAAATCATCATGGCAATGCTGCTAACAATGCGTGGCACACCTTTCTTATATTATGGTGAAGAAATTGGGATGCGTGATATATCGTTAAAGCGCAGCGAAATTATGGACCCGCCCGGCAAAAAGTATTGGCCTTTCAACAAAGGGCGTGATGGATGCCGCTCACCCATGCAATGGGATAGTTCTGACAATGCGGGATTTTCTGTGGAAAAACCGTGGTTGCCAGCTCACCCCAATTTCAAAGAGCGCAATGTTGCCGCGCAATTGGATGATGAGAGTTCGATGCTCCAGTTTACGCGCAAATTGATTGCTTTAAGAAAAGAAAATCAAACCTTGCGGCGTGGTGAATTTATTCCGCTAAAAGATACAGCGAGTGAAGTTATGGCGTACCTTCGTCTGGGTGATGACGAGAAGATTCTTGTTGCCCTGAATTTTAGTAAAAAGAAGAAAACGCTTACTCTACCAAAAGCTTCTTGGTCGATTCTTTTCTCTGAAAACAGAGAAGGCGATATTAACCAAGATGAGATTATACTTTTTCCAAATGAAGTGCTTTTGCTAAGCGTTAAAGTAACGCAGAAGCGTAGCTAATTTTATGTCTAAATTTATGCTCGATCTTGCTCAATATAAAATTGCCGTAGTTATCCCCGCCTATAAAGTTGAGAATCAAATCGTGGAGACTTTGGCGCGTATCCCTGACTATATCTCGCAAATTATCGTGGTGGATGATGCCTCACCAGATAGCACAGGCGAGATCGTTGAACAAGCCAAAGTAAAAGACGCACGCATCACTTTGGTCAAAAACGTCAAAAATCAGGGGGTGGGTGGGGCGATGCTGACAGGGTTCAAAGAAGCGTTGAAGATCAATGCGCAAGTTATTCTCAAGATCGACGGCGATGGGCAGATGAGCGGATATGATCCCCGCCCACTTCTGGAGCCGCTGATTTTGGGGCAGGCAGATTACGTTAAAGGGAATCGCTTTCGGGATTTTCATGCGCTCAAATCCATGCCCATCATCCGCCAGATCGGCAATATGGGGCTGGGATTTCTCGTCAAAGCCGCCACCGGTTACTGGGATTGTTTCGACCCGACCAATGGTTTTTTTGCCATTCGGCATGAAGCACTCTCTGCGCTACCTTTGGAACGCATTCATAAAAGATATTTTTTCGAAACCTCGATGTTGGGCGAATTATATTTGATTGGAGCAGTGATACAGGATGTACCTTATCCGGCTGTCTATGGGGATGAAAAATCGAATTTGTCAGTTACTCAAACCCTTTGGGAATTTCCGCCCAAACTTGCCCGTATTTTTTTTCGGAGGGTATTGATCAAGAACTTTCTTTTCGATTTCAGCATGGAATCTATCTACTTGTTGACCGGATTCCCTATGCTTCTTTTTGGCTTGCTTTTTGGCATCGTAAAATGGATCAAGTATTTTAACTTGGGTATTCCAGCCCCAACCGGGACGATCATGATTCCTGTTATGTCGGTTATGCTAGGGGTACAATTGCTGCTCGCTGCCGCAAATATCGATTTGGCATCTATGCCAAAAGAGCCACTTTCCGGTGGTGAGTTAGAAGGAAAATAAATGAAAATTGAAGAAGCCCTGAAGCAATATCCCAAAGAAAACCTGACCCGTACTCCAACGCCTTTGCAGTTTTTGCCCCATCTAAGCGAAGACTTGGGGCTTAACTTTTATCTCAAGCGAGATGATTTAACTGATCTCGCATTGGGCGGTGATAAACCCCGTAAACTGGAATATGAGATTGCCCAAGCGAAAGCCAAAGGAGCAGATTATCTGGTCACCTGCGGGAGTTCTCAAAGTAACCATGCTCGTTTAACGACGGCTGCTGCTTGTCGACTTGGATTGGATGTGGCAGTTGTGCTGAGCCACGATCAATGGCATGCTATTCAAGGGAATCTGCTGACTGTTTATCTGATGGGAGCGCGAGTCGAAATTATCCATACCGAAGACCATTGGGATTTGGAAGAGCATGCCCTCGCCCTTTGCAAAGAGCTTGAAAATGATGGGCGAAAGCCGCACTATATCCCCGTCAGCGGGACAACGCCGCATAGTTCGCTGGGATATATCAGCGGAGCGTTGGAGACCTATGAGCAACTCTCCACACAGGGAGTTGTTCCAGACGCCATCTATCTTCCTTTTGGTACGGGCGGAATCTTCACAGCGATGATGTTGACTTTTCGTGAGAAAGGAATCGATGCGCCATTCATCGGCATCAGCGTCAATCGCAGTCTTGATAAATGCGATGCTAATCTTGACAAATGGTGGGGCGCACTTTGCGAACTGCTGGATATTAATCCCGCTCGCCCGCGCGGAGAATTTGATCTTCACGAAAAATTTATCGGGCAAGAATATGGAGACCCCACCGAAGCAGGTTTGGATGCAATCATGAAAATGGCGACGGCTGAGGGCATCTTGCTAGACCCTGTATATTCAGGAAAAGTTTTTTCAGGCTTTCTTTCGCATTATGCAGAAGGGCGCTGGGAAGAAGGGCAAAATATTCTAATGCTCCATTCTGGCGGCGTACCGGCTGTCTTCGCTTATGCCAGTATTATTGAAGAACATTTGCGAAAGCGGGGGCGGTTATAGGATTATTTATGAATAGAATTGATTTCAAAAACTACAAAGCAAAATTTGTCGAAGCGACAGCGCAAGTATTAGAAGCCGAGCATACAGAAAATCTCGATGAAGCCGGGTTTCCTGCCTATAGTAATCCCAACCCTTTGATGAGCTTCCTTTTTTGGGAACGAATTCGGCGCGCCATGCAACATATTGAGAAGAAAGGTCAATTAGATTCGGTTTTGGATTTCGGCTGTGGGTGCGGCGTGATGCTTCCTTTTCTTTCGCAACAGGCGGAGAAAGTAATTGCCGTAGATATTGATTTAGAGCCTTTGCGCCGTCTTGAAAAATATATTAGCTTTGACGAAAAAATCCACTTTTTGGATAGCCATGCCGATATTCCCCATAATTCACTTGATCAGATTATTGCTTTAGATGTTCTTGAGCATGTGGATGATCTTGATAAGATTTTTGCAGAACTAGCACAGCTTCTCAAACCAGGGGGAGAGATTATTGTTTCTGGACCTACAGAAAATATCTTTTATAAGGCGGGACGTTTCCTTGCAGGGCCAACGTATTCTGGCGATTATCACGTCAGAAATATTTATGATATTCAGAAGATTGCGAGCAAACACTTCAAGGTAAAAAACCTTGCTACTCTTTTCTTCCCCGTGCCTTTATTTGTCATTTTTACAGGGGAGATTGAGTAGCCTTTTTCCAGAAGAACGACTGAACCAAGGCCCAATTATAGTAAAAAAGCCACTGAGATTTCAGCGGCTTTTCGTTCATTTAAGCAGCAAACGCCTGGATGAGGGGGGCATCCAAGCGTTCGCTGACTAAATAATACACTATCTGGGAAAAAATTACAAGCTCAATTTTCAAATTTAAATAGGATGGTGAAGTTATCCGGCTTGGAGAATGATAAAAGAAAACAGACCATTCGTGCTATACTTTTACTGTTGAAAGTCTGATACCAAAAGTCTCAAGAGAATCTCAAAAGACATTATGGCAAAGAAAAAAACGCCCAAGAAAAAGACATCCCAAAGAAATAAAAAGCAAGAACCTGCCCAACAAAATTTTTGGCAAAGACTATCTATTAATCGTCGCCTTGATTTGATCGGGACTGTTTTAGCCCTCCTGGGATTATTAACCTTTCTCACGCTTGCCTCTATAACGCGGAGTTCTTTTACTGATCTATGGGTGGTTTTTCTCATGCGTGCCTTCGGGTGGGGGGAATGGTTTTTCCCCGCTGGTCTGATCATTATTGGGGTTTGGCTCGTGGCGCGAAATCAGGAAAATATCCCCCATATTTCAATTGAGCGCGTTACGGGTCTTTCGCTCCTTTTCTTCTGGCTTTTGGCAATCTTTCAGCTTTTGACTGTAAATCCAATTCAAGAAGTTCCTTTTATAGAAGGGAGAATAGGGGGTGGGTATTTAGGAGCACTTTTCATGCGTGTTTTGTGGGGAAATTTTGGCGGTCTTGGGACTACAGTTATCTTTTTAGCGTGGCTCTTGATCGGCATGACAATGGTGCTTGATCTTTCTATTCACGAGTTTTTCGAGCGGATCAGTCCACCATTTATGATGGTCTACCAGATTTGGAAGGAACGCCTCGCTGAAGCACGTGCAGCCCGTTTTCCTGAAAAAGAAATGCCTTCTGTTCAGATGAATGGATATACAAAAATAGAAGGCAGACCTGACTCTGTTTCCACCCCGCAAGTTCAATTAGGGGTTCCTGCGGAGCAACCCATCGAATGGCAGTTGCCGCCAATCTCTGCTATTCTAGATTCTGGTTTTACACCCTCGATTAATGAAGAGTTTATCGAAGCACGTGCCAGATTAATCGAAGAAACCTTAGAGTCATTTGGCGCGCCCGTTCAAGTAGTGGAAATAAATCGGGGACCAACGATCACACAATTTGGTGTGGAACCAGGTTTCATTCAAACGCGAAAAGGCCAAACACGTGTTCGCGTTAACAAGATCACGACTCTATCTGATGATCTTGCGCTCGCATTATCTGCATCCCGTATTCGTATCGAGGCACCCGTTCCCGGCAAAGGATATATCGGCATCGAAGTTCCTAACGAAGAGATGACGTTGGTCGCCTTGCGGGATATTCTTGAAAGCGATGCTTTCAAGGAAAAAGAAATGCCGCTTGGATTTGCGCTGGGGCGCGATGTGGCAGGACATCCCCAAGTTACTGATCTGACCGCTATGCCGCATCTTTTAATTGCAGGCACAACCGGCTCTGGTAAATCTGTCTGTATCAACGCTATTCTGACCTCGATGCTGCTTAACAATACCCCCGATGATTTACGATTAGTTTTGGTAGACCCGAAACGCGTTGAGCTAACGGGCTATAACGGCATCCCGCACCTGCTTTCACCCGTCGTCGTTGAGACCGAGAAAGTCGTTGGTGCGCTCCAATGGATGACGCGTGAAATGGACAAACGCTACCATGCTTTTTCTCAAACAGGCGTGCGCAATGTTGCCGATTATAACGAGCGCATGAAAGAGCAGGGGGGCAAAAAATTCCCCCTCCTCGTCATCGTGATTGATGAATTGGCAGACCTTATGATGATCGCCCCAGACGAAACTGAACGCACCATTACGCGGCTGGCGCAGTTGGCACGTGCAACGGGCATTCATATGATTCTCGCTACCCAACGCCCCAGCACAGATGTGGTCACGGGATTGATCAAAGCCAACTTCCCCGCCCGCATCGCTTTTGCGGTTGCATCAGGCGTAGATAGCCGCGTCATCCTCGATCAATCTGGCGCAGAGCGGCTGCTTGGTAGCGGCGATATGCTCTATCAGGCACCCGATGCCCCCGCTGCTGCTCGTTTGCAGGGTGTTTTTATCTCTGATTTGGAAACTGATCGCCTCGTCGAATTTTGGAGAATGCAGATGGAAGAATCCGGCAACCCCGAAAGGGATGCTGGAACCCAAGCAGAAAGATTGCCAAATGGTGTACCGCTTAAACAGGTGGATATGTTTGAAGATGAGATGAACGAAGCAAGGAATATCGACCCCCTATATGATGAATCTGTCGAACTCGTCCGCCGACAAGGGCGTGCTTCCGTTTCCATGCTTCAGCGAAAACTCCGAATCGGGTACACGCGTGCCTCTCGTCTAATGGATGCAATGGAAGATGAAGGCATCGTCTCTACCCCCACCAGCGGAACAGGTGTCCGTGATGTTCTCGATTATGGCAAAACCGCACCACCTGCAGAGGGGTAAATGACAGAGAACATAGGGGCTAGTTATTCGCAAAACTCTTCAACCTGGTAAATCAATACTTCCATTTTTTTGCTTCGCCAGAGATTATCTGGCAATCCCATTTTTCTACAGAGATGACCAAGGAATTCCTCCGTGTTTGGAAGTTGCTCCCAGACCTGAGGCAAAAAGGTTGCCCGTCGACGTCCGTCCATTAACACGACTCCATCCACATTGGGGCGAAGTTTGGCGAGGAGGTCTTGGGCATTTTCGTAATCAAGGGGCATGGGGGCGGTTAAGCGAGAAATTTCTATTTCAATCTCATCCAACTCATCAGGCTGCACTTGGGGAAAACGCGGATCGTGTAACGCAGCGGCAATGGCATGTTCACGCACATCTTCAGCGAGGGGACGAAAGGCTTCGAGCGTGCCGATGCAGCCGCGTAGCTGGTCGTTTTTGGTGAGGGTCACGAATGTTGCGCCATCTGCTTGGAGGAGAGGGGTGCTGGGGAACGCGTTTAACGGAGGGAGTTTTTCACCACGTAGCTCTAATTCAAGACTTTGCCGAGCGATTTTGAGTAAAGTTTCTTTTTCTTGGGAGGTGAGATTGTTTGTGTCCATAAGGGAAGCAAGTTCCGGGTTAAGGGCGAGTGCCCCCTCTGCCCTGCGGGCATCTCCCCCAAATTCCACAGGCATGGAATTTAGGGGAGAAAAGGATCTGATTATTCTAACTTCTGATATTTCTGGTCAAAGTAGAGCAGGGGATTTCCATCATCCCCAGAGTGAAGATCGAGAATCTCTGCAACGAAGAGGCTATTTGTGCCAAGTGGGATTTCCTGCGTGACACGGCAATCGAAGAAGCTGAGACCGCCCGTGATGAAGGGTGCGCCACTGACGAGGGTTTCGACCTTGAGACCTTCTAGTCGGTTTTCTGTATCGGGAACGCGACCTGCAAATATATTCGAAATTTCTTCCTGATCGGCAGCAAGAATGGTGACGCCGAAATGCCCTGCCGCGCGGACAAGGTCATAGGTGCGGCTGGTTTTGTAGAGCGATACAGAAACGAGCGGGGGTTCTAGCGAGACAGAGGTAAATGAGCTGACTGTCATGCCGTGTTGGCTGCCTTCATGCGCGGCGGTGACGATGGTGATGCCTGTTGCCCAATTGCGCATGGCTTTGCGAAGTTCTTCTGGTTGTATGGTCATATTTTCTCCTATGTTATCTTCATCATACATGGCTGGGGGAGGCGCGTCAAGCGCAATTCCTACTTTTCTTGTCTGAAATCGCTCCTTGCTATTTTAGAGCGAGATAAGGTACTATTTAGAGGCAGGTTTTTGGCATTTTGTGATGACTGTTCTTTATCAGGAGTAGATGATTTTGGAAGAGAATAAAAACTATCGTTCAGTGGCAAAAAGAAGGGATACTTCGCCACGCATTATGCCGATGATATTGGGGGTTGCTCTTCTGATGGCAACGCTCTTTACCGCGTGGACTCCAGCTGGTCTTTTTTCGGGGAGTCTTTCAGAGAAAATGACCTTGGTGTTAACCAGTCAGCCAGAGGGAAACCCTACCGTGAACGCGGCTTATCCACAGCTGCATATCGGGATTGTTTCCGGGCATTGGGGATATGATGCCGGTGCTGTTTGCCTCGATGGAAACGGCGATGTGACGCTCACTGAAGCAGAGCTAAATCTTAAGATTGCAACACTTGTGCAAGAAAAACTAACCCAGAGCGGTTTTAAAGTAGATTTATTGCAGGAATTCGATCCGCGTCTGGACGGTTATAGCGCCGTGGCGTTGGTTTCTATCCATAACGATTCTTGTGCTTATGTTGATGAAAACGCAACCGGATTCAAACTCTCAGCGGCAATGGATACCCGTGATTACAATCGTGCGGCGCGGCTGACAGGCTGTTTGCGCGACCGCTACGGGCGGATAACGAGCTTGCCTTTCCACTCTGGCAGTATTACCTCTGATATGCGTGAGTATCACGCTTTCACTGAGATCAACGAGACAACAATTGCCGCGATCATCGAGACGGGATTTTTGAATCTCGACCGTGAAATTCTGACTCAACACCCTGAAATTATTGCCGAGGGGATCGTTCAGGGAATCGAATGTTTTGTAAATAACGAGAGCATTGACCCTACCCCTGCTCCTACCCTTTCTATTATAGCGACTTCATCCCCATGAGCAGAAAATCGCCTGCGGCTATCGAAGCCATCCGACGTTCAAAAGCAGCTCTCCGTAAGGGAGAGAAAGATACTGCGCGTCGTTGGGCGGAAAAAGCTGCGTCGATTGCCCCAAATCTTGAAGATGCATGGTTTCTTCTGGCTGCGACATCGCGCCCGCAATTAAGCATCCATTATTTGGAACGAGCATTAGCGATTAACCCACAAAGCAAGCGAGCCCTTAAAGGGATGGCCTGGGCGAAGAAACGCCTTGCGCCGCCACCTGTGCCTAAGCCTTTCCCAGAAGCGGTAGAAGAGACAAGCCCAAAAAAAGTTAAGATGCTGGAGAAAGGGGAAATTACTTCGCAAAAAGACACTCGCATTGAGAATCTGAGTGGCGGTATTCTCCAAATTCACTCTCAAATCATTGAAGAGACTCAACCCAATAAGGTCGTAAAATCAATTGAAGAAACGCAGCCAGTCAAAGCAGTTTCCCCGATCAGGAGATCACGCTTTTGGCGGCAATCGCTTCCAGCTTTCTTATTAACGGTGCTGGTTGTTTCAGCGGTTTGGGCTTTGATGCCGAGCATCTCTTCTTTTGCATCAGCCATTAACGCAACGCCCACCGCGACCTTTAGCCAGGAACATTGGGGAGAAGGCGATATTAGCAAGCCGACCTATACGCCAACTGCAACTCCCACCTCTTCACCTACGCTGACTCCAACGCCTACTTCTACCCCAACGAATACACCCGTCCCCACCAAGACGCCGCGCCCAGCAAATACCGCTGTCCCCGCGCCGCAACAGGATTATGCCCCAAGTGGGAGTAAATATGTGCTCGTTGATATTTCTGAGCAGCATCTTTATGCGTATCAGGGGAATACACTTGTTTTCAGCTTCGTCGCCTCGACAGGGATGAATAACGCCACTGCAACAGGGAGCTTTAGTATCTTAAATAAAATCCCCAGTGCCTATGGCGCAACCTGGGATATTTGGATGCCTTCCTGGCTTGGTATCTATTGGGCAGGAACAATGCAAAATGGAATCCATGCTTTACCAATTATGTCGAATGGCGCAACCTTGTGGGCGGGATATTTAGGCACGCCAATCTCCTATGGATGCGTTGTCCTTAGCTCCTACGAAGCTCAGTTGCTCTATAATTGGGTTGATATTGGCACACCGGTGGATATCCAATGGTAAATAACCAAGAAAAGCAAGCAATCGAAGCGATCCGGCAGGCGCGCGCTGCCTTGAAAGCAGGGCAGAAAAAAGTTGCCTATAGCTGGGCAAAACGTGCGGCAAAACTAACCCCCGATCTGGAAGATTCTTGGCTCATTTTGGCAGCAGTCTCCAAGCCAGAATCGAGCATCAAGTTTTTGCGGCAGGCTTTGCGGATCAATCCCAATAGTCAACGTGCCAAAAAAGGGATGGCGTGGGCAGAGCGGAAATTGTCTCCACAAGGGAAGCAAGTTCAAAACACGAGCGCGAAGCGGCAAGCTATCCAAAAAAAGAAGAAGAAAAACCTACTTCCTTTATTTTTGATTGGCGGCTTCCTGCTCATCTGCATTGTCGGGATAACATTTTTAGCGCTCAATACCACCCCTGCGATGGCTCTTTTTAGTGAAGCAGCAACCGCGACTTTATCCGTGACCGAGCAAAACTGGTCAGAGGGCACGATTGCTAAACCGACCTATACACCCTCTCCAACGGCTACATTTACGCCCACGCCTACTTTCACGCCAACGCCCACCTTTACCCCTACGCCAACCTATACTTATACACCTACTCCTACTTTTACATCGACGCCAACTTTTACACCAACAATTACCAATACACCGCTGCCGACAAATACATTTTACCCAACAAATACGCCCAAACCAGCACCCACCTCGCCACCGCCGGTGAGCGGTGGCACCCATTGGATTGACGTCAATCTCAGCGAGCAGCGTGTATATGCTTATGCGGGTGATACGCTTATTAATTCTTTTATCGTTTCAACGGGCACGTGGCAAACCCCCACTGTTACGGGTACATATACCATTTATGTTAAATATCGCTCCACCACAATGGCGGGGCCAGGTTATTATCTAACCGGCGTGCCCTATGTGATGTATTTCCATAAAGGCTACGGTTTTCACGGCACCTATTGGCATAATAATTTTGGCACCCCCATGTCTCATGGCTGTGTCAATCTTCAAACAGATAACGCTGCCTGGCTCTATAATTTCTCTGTGGTTGGCACAAAAGTCAAAATTCACTATTAGCAAAAAATGACTTACCTACCAGATTCTCTTACTCGGCGCGATTTCCTTAAGCTGGCGGGGCTTGGCTTAACGGCAGCTTTTTCTTTTCCGGGATTAACGAAAGCGCACGCAGCTAGTGGCTTGCATCCAGATCAAGAGGGAAGAGTCGCGGAGACAAGCATTAAACTCTTCGAGTCTCCCAACTTTGATTCGGTTCCCGTTAATGAGCATTGGCAAGATATTGTCCTGCCGATCACGGGTATCGCAATTGGAGATGATGAGAATGCTCATAATCGCATCTGGTACCAAATCGGAGAAGAGGGCTACGCATACTCAGGCGATATTCAACCCGTGCTAAGAAGACTCAATAAGCCAGTATATGAGCATCCTAAAGCAGGTCATCTTGTCGAGGTGACTGTCCCCTACACAGACGCACGCCATGACCCCAACGACGATTCAGAGTTAGCTTATCGACTCTACTATGAGACTACGCATTGGGTCACAGAAACGATCACGAACGAAGAAACGCATAAAGTCTGGTACAAACTCCACGATGATAAATGGCGTGATAATAGCTATTATGTCCTCGCCTCTCATTTGCGGATTATCCCCGAAGCAGAACTTGCGCCCATCTCATCGAATGTTCCTGAGTATAAAAAGTCGATAGAAGTGCGTCTAATACAACAGCTCGTTGTTGCCTATGAAGGCAGTCATCCCGTTTTTGCAACGAGAGCCTCCACAGGTGCGCGTTTTGCTGGTGGCAAATATTACACGCCGCAAGGCACCTTTAAGACCTATTACAAACGCCCCAGTCGGCATATGGCTGCCGGCAATCTCGCCAACAGTGGATACGATCTCCCCGGTGTTCCTTGGGTACTCTATATTACCGAAAGTGGGATTTCCTTTCACGGCACTTACTGGCATAATGACTTTGGTCGCCCTCGCAGTCATGGCTGTATCAATCTCTCATCTCAAGCCGCCAAATGGCTCTACCGCTGGACTTCACCCGTCGTAAAGCCAGAGAAAGAATTTGTTTACGGTTATAGAGGAACGCATGTGGAGATCATTGAATAAAATGGTATTCGGTATTAGGACCTACGCATTTTCATAGTCCTTGTTCCAATGCTCTGCGTTGGGATACTGTAAAATATTGCAACGCAGAGCATTGCAACTAGAAGAAACTAGGAAAGCGTGACAACCTCCTATACAAAAAAAGTCACGTTCAAAACGTGACCTACACAAAAAAGCAGGCAACACCTTCATGGAAGAAGCAGCATTAAATAAAATAACCTTCACCTTTATCTTTTTAGCAACCCTTTCAGCGCATCATTTTTATTTTGGGAGAAATATTCCAAAATGGTCATGGTGGCTCTCGATTGCGTTTTCGATTGCGACAGGGATGTACTTAGGCTTTGTAATTGCCATATTCCCCGGAAATATTATTGCAGGGAGCCTCTTTTCCCTTGTCGTATTTTTAACGAACCTTGCGGTGCGTAGAACCAGAAATAGACAAGACACTTTCTTTGAATCCAACGAATGAAAAATTTACCATCAACTTTCACCCGACGAGATTTTCTCAAATTTAGCGCGGCAGGTGCGCTTGGATTGTTGATCTCAGACTTGGGATTAACCGATGTTCAGGCTGGCGCGCCGCCCCTCCAGCAACAGGGGCGCACAACGTGGAGCAGTCTCACCATTTACGATAAACCCTCCTTTAGCGGTACAGTGCTCAATCTTTATGGTCGGGATGTCGTCCTGCCTATCACCGAGAAATTGATTGTCGAAGACGAGCACGTCTACAACCACGTTTGGTACCGCATCGGGGACGAGGGATTTGCCCACTCGGCGTATCTCCAACCGGTCGTCACCTCCTATAATCTACCCCTTCTTGATATCCCCGCAATTGGTGTGCTGGCAGAAGTGACCATCCCATTTGTGCGGATACGTTTGCGAGCGGGCTATGTCTATAAACAAAAACGGAGCTACTATTACGGGACAACGCATTGGGTGGACCAGATCGTTCAGGTATCGGATGACGGCTCATACTGGTATCGCATATTCGATAGATTGACCCAAGACCATTTCTTTGTGCCAAGCTATAGTCTGCGAATCATCCCGGACGAGGAACTTGCTCCCATTTCCCCGAACATCTCTGCTGAAGAGAAATCTCTCTATGTTGACCTTGAAAGCCAAGCGATGGTTGCTTACGAAGGCGATGTACCAGTGATGACATCTCTGGTCGCAAGCGGATGGGGCCGTACGCCTACGCCCAAAGGCACTTTCAGCACTTATCATAAAGCCCCCTCTGTTCACATGACCGACGGTGCTGGTGATGCGGCCAATTACGATCTGCCGGGTGTTCCCTGGGTTTCCTTTTTTACGGGAAATGGCGATGCCTTCCACGGTACGTATTGGCATAACGATTTTGGTGATCCACGCAGCCATGGCTGTGTGAACACACCTGATAACGTATCAAAATTTATTTACCTGTGGACAACGCCCTACGTTCCGCCAGGGGAAGATTATCTTCATCTCCCTGGTGAAGGGACGCGGGTTGAAGTTGTTGACCCACGAGAAAATTCATAAGGAGAAACTCATGTATTCTGCATTTATGCACAGCAAATATCTGCTCAAACGTCAAGCTATTGCCCTAAAAGGTAAATTCCGTTTCTACGACCCAAACGGACAATTGGTCATGTTCAGTGAACAAAAAATGTTCAAACTCCGCGAAGATATTCGCGTCTTCTCAGATGAATCCAAAGCGCAAGAAGTGCTCATCATCAAAGCACGAAGTATTATTGATTTTTCTGCTGCTTATGATGTCGTTGACGCGACTACCAATGAGCATGTTGGCACTCTTCGCCGTAAAGGATTAAAATCCATGCTTCGCGACGAATGGGAAATCTTGAACTCGGCTGAGCAAGTGATTGGCTCTCTCTTTGAAGATAGTATGCAACTTGCGCTGATACGCCGTCTCCTTGTCTCTCTCATTCCCCAAAATTACGATATTAGCATTGGGCAAAGCGTTGTCGCTGACTTGAAACAACGCTTCAACCCCTTCCGCTATGAACTCGACCTTGATTTCAGCATGGACACCGCAAATCAACTGGATCGTCGCCTTGGCATCGCCGCAGGGATTTTACTCGCAGCTATCGAAGGAAAACAGTCTTAATGTCAAAAGCCCCCCTATTTGCGGGTCTCGTCATTGATGAGTTTGACCGCGCCGTAGAAACAGCCTTGGTCGGTAACGAACATTGCTACGTCGTAGACGATGACGGATTCCGCCGTCACATCCCCGCCGAAGATATTGACCGCCAGGTTTTGGCGAAAATGGGCGACCTCATCGAAGGTCATGAGGATATTCTCGGTGAGCAAACCGCCAAAATGCTCGGTCAAGATGATATTTTTTCGCGCGCCATGATCCAGCAACAACTTGAGAATATCGAAGAACAATTCGAGAAAATTATGGAAAGCGGCATTCCCGAAGAGGGGCGCAGCTATATGGGCATGATGGGATTCAAGATCACCATCAACGTTCACGGCGAAGTTATTCGCTTAGATCAACCAAGTGGATTGCCCGAAGACGAATAAAATACAGTAATCAGTATTCGGTGGTCAGCCAATTAGTTGAAAACTGATTACTGATTACTGATTACTGAAAACTACCTTCCCTCTTCTTCACGAATCACATCATCCCTCAATGAAGAGGCATAGGATGCCTTCACGTTTTACAGTACAATACCCTCTGTGTTTACTAAAATTAAAATTATCCTTCCCATCAGCATAATTCTTGCTGCTCTCTTTGCTTTCTTTGAATCGGGTAATTATTTTGCATCATGGCTTTCTGCCGCGTTGATTTTCTTTCTCGGCCTAAGCGCACTTTTCGCTCTCTGGCGTTGGGCAGGAAAATCCCAAAAACTACTCTGGGTTATTACGCTTGCGCTACTTTTACGCCTTACTTCCGCAGTTGCCCTGCAAGTATTTTTACCTATTAACGGCTACCAAGACAGCGAACAACAACAAGCGGGATATGTCTTCTACGATGCTTTCAGACGCGACACCGCTGCCTACGATTTAGCTCAAAGCGATGCCCCCCTCCTCTCTGCCTTTAGCCAAAAAGACCATACTGACCAATATGGCGGTTTGCTCGCCTTTAGCGCAGGTGTATATCGTTATCTCTCCCCTGATGCTCATTGCCCATTGATCATTGCTCTTTTCTCTGCTTTGGTTGCCGCACTCGGCATCCCTTTCTTTTGGATGGCAGCCAAAGAACTTGGTAGCGAAAAACTTGCTCTCCCCGCAGTGTGGATTTTTGCCCTCTATCCCGAAAGCATCCTCATGGGCAGCTCCCAAATGCGCGAGCCATTTTTGATTACTCTTGTTGCCATCACATTATGGGCATTTCTTGCCTGGCAGAGAGATAAAAAGTACCATCCAGCACAATGGGGCTTAGGCCTTGGTTTTCTCGCAATGCTCCTTATCTCCCCAGCCATCGCCATTTTTCAACTTATCTTTCTGAGTGTTTACGCCCTTATTAATAACGAATTAAGCCGTATTTCCACCAAGCAAATCATCATTGTCATCACGCTTATCCTTCTTTCTCTCTTTTTGCTTTCCTCTGCCTTAAGCACCACAAAATTAGATTCTGCTTCTCCCCTTGGAGCCATCGTTGAATGGACACAAAGAGCTATCCTCTGGGATATGTACCAACTCGAACGTGGCTCAGGCTGGGTGCAGAAACTCTTTGAAGAAATGCCTGCAAGTATCCACATCCCTTTCGTCACCGCCTACGGGCTAACGCAACCCGTCCTCCCCGCCGCGATTATTGAGCCAACAACATATATCTGGAAATTTTTAGGGATAATGCGGGCTTTGGGATGGTATCTACTTGCCCCGATTCTTCTATATGGCTTTATCGCCATCCCCAAATTGGATTCGCCCCAAGCCCGCCGAATCTGGACGTGGTTTGGGCTTGCTTGCCTTACCTGGATCATCCTCGCATCCCTCCGCGCTGGCGGCGATCAATGGGATAATCCACGTTATCGAGTCATCTTTTTGGCCCTGCAAGCACTTTTTACCGCGAGGGCATGGGTCACGTTTAGGGAACGCCGAGATGCCTGGTTGCCGCGTCTTTTAACGGTAGAAGCTATTTTTCTGGCATTCTTTACTCAATGGTACGCAAGCCGATATTACGTCCGCTTCGGCACCTTATCCTTTGGCGCAATGGTTGCGTGGATATTATCTCTCAGTGTAATTATCGTGATGATTGGCATCATCCAAGATAGAAAAAAAGCGTTATAATGCCTACGCTTAAAATTAAGGAGATTAAATGAAAACAGCATTAATCACAGGAGTTACAGGGCAAGACGGTTCATACCTTGCTGAATTGCTATTAGAAAAAGGCTATAAAGTAGTTGGCATGGCACGACGCACCAGTACCGTTAAATATGATCGCATAGAACACTTGCTTGACAAGATAATTGTAGAGCAAGGCGATTTACACGATCAAGGTTCACTTTTGTCTCTCTTGGAAGAATATAAACCAAACGAAGTTTATAACTTAGCCGCACAATCTTTTGTGCCCGCTTCATGGAGCCAGGCTGTGCTAACCGCTGAGGTAACTGCTTTAGGTGTCACTCGTTTATTAGAAGCAATTCGGCTTTTTGACAAAAAAATTCGCTTTTACCAAGCATCCAGTAGTGAAATGTTCGGTAAAGTTTTAGAAGTGCCCCAAAAAGAAGATACACCTTTTTACCCACGTAGCCCATACGGTGTGGCAAAGGTTTACGGACATTGGATTACGATCAATTATCGCGAATCTTATGATATTTTCGCAACTTCTGGCATTCTCTTTAATCATGAAAGCCCTCGTCGTGGTTTAGAGTTTGTAACACGCAAAATAACCGATGGCGTTGCTCGCATCAAATTAGGGATGCAAGATGAATTGCGCCTTGGCAATCTTGACTCTCGCCGCGACTGGGGATTTGCTGGTGATTATGTTGAAGCCATGTGGCTTATGCTCCAGCAAGAAAAACCTGATAGCTATGTTATCGGCACAGGCGAAACCTACGCTGTGCGTGAGTTTTGCGAACATGCCTTTGGTTATGTAGATTTAGACTACAAAGATTACGTAAAGAAAGACCCACGTTTCTATCGCCCCGCCGAAGTAGATTTGCTCATCTCAGACCCCACTAGAGCAAAAGAAGAGTTAGGCTGGGAGCGCAAAGTCAGCTTTAAGGGATTGGTGGAGATGATGGTACAGGCTGATTTGGAAAGATTGAGCAAATAGTAATCAGAATGTTGAAAAAGAAACCTGATCGAATTGAAAAAGAGGATTTAGTATCCCTTCTCGGAGGGATACTTTATTTTAGCCAATTATGGATTTACGCGCATACAACTCTCTCTCGTTTAGATGAAAGCGCATATATCTATAAAGGCTATCTTTTTGCTACAGGTGTATACCGTCCTTTTCAACCCTATGGGGTTTGGACAAACAAGGCTCCCTTTGCTTTTCTAATTCCCGGCTATATTCAGGCTTGGTTTGGTCCAGGGTTGCGCCCTGCAAGATATTTTGGGGTTTTAGTGGGTTTCCTAATTCTGCTTGGAGTATGGTATACAGCTCGCAGATTAGGAGGAAAAATATGGGGGACAGCAGTAGTATGGCTTTTTGTTTTTACGCCCGCTCTAAGTAAATTATATAGCCCAGCCTTATCGCAGGGATTGATAGCTCTAATGCTGGTAGGAGTACTTGCTCTTTCCTTGGGTGGAGATCGTCCAGTTTGGCAACTTTCCTTAAGTGCCGCATTTGCTGGCTTAATCGTGCTAACACGTCAAAATATGGTCTTGGTTTTGCCCATCCTCATCATCTATATTTTTTGGCAATATGGACGGAAAGCTGGTCTATGGGCTTTTTTTTCAGGAATCATTGTAGTCATTCTCGGACACCTATATTGGTGGCCTGAAATTATGCAACTTTGGGCCCCCTGGATGCCAAATAAAATATCGCTTTATCTAAAATCTTTGTACAATATGTCTGAAAATGCTGATGTTGGCGTACGTCATTTTTTTGTTTATCCTGCATCAGCCCGCGTTCTGTCTCTTTTTCGCACCTTCCGCTTCCAACTCACTACACTAATAGGGGTAATGACCTCTATTTTTTTGTGGGCAGGAGGTGTGAGAAACTGGAAAAGTAAAGAAAAGTACCGTGATTCTGTTTTCTTGGTGAGCTTATTTCTTGTTTTATTTGCAATGCACGCTTGGGCGAGTTTAGGGAAAAATTATTGTATTTATTGCCTACCATCATATTTTGGGTTTTTTAGTATGAGCGGCATCTTTTTAGTTGTTATTTCAGCATCGTCATGGAAAAAAGAAATCTCCAAGTATTTTTATCCTTTCTTAATTTTACTTATTCTAGTCATTATGTCGGGTGTTGGATACTCAGCTTTTGAAGATATGGGAGATACACTCCTATCATTGCAAGTCCCGCGCATGAAAGAAGGTCGCATCTTATCAGGAAGTACTGATTTGATGGCTTTGCTATCAAATAAATTCCAATATCGTCATAATGTTGCCAGCCAATACGCATCCACCGCTGCGGGGTTTTCTGTAGGGGTAATTTTTTTGATAACAGTCATTACCTTGCAATACACCCTACTGCGTAAGAAGAACTTTAATTTGGGCTACTTAACCATTATCTCGTTTCTCATTTTCTCCTTTACGGTCTCTCCTCTAATTATAGGCAACGAACGCAAGCCAGATTACTACCAAAACGATATTATTTCTTCCTACGAGGAAGCCGGAAATTACCTTGCTCAGTATATCCCTACAGGAAGCACTGTCTATTGGAAGGGAAGTAACTCTTTACTCCCGCTTTTATACATTCCTGGTGGTGTAGAAATCTACCCTTCTCAACTTAACGCATATAATAACTATAGAATTGATGGCGATCCAGACACTTTGCTTAGACTAGGATTTTGGAACGCCGAACTTGATCTGCAATGGAAATCAGAAGCCGAATATATTGTCGTCATTAATTATTTATATACGGGTGAATGGGATACTTTCCTTGCACCATCTCAGTTTGAAGAATTCCCCCGTTCAACCACCTTGCTTGAAAACAACCCAAATTCTTTCTTGCGTATTTTCAGGAGAAAATAATGTATCTTTCCCTTGTAATTCCCGTTTATAACGAAGAAGAAAGTCTCCCCCTTCTTTTTGATGCAATTCACAAAGCTCTTGATTCTCTTCCCCGCACATGGGAAGTAATCCTCGTTGATGACGGGAGTAGTGACCAAAGCCTTAATGTCTTAAAAACGCTTGCTGAGAAAGATCCCGAACACATCCGCGTGGTTGCCTTTCGGCGTAATTTTGGACAAACTGCCGCGATGGCGGCAGGCATTGACCATGCGTCAGGTGAGATCATCGTCCTGCTTGACGCCGATCTCCAAAACGACCCTGCCGATATTCCGATGATGCTTGAGAAGCTGGATGAAGGCTACGATGTTGTCAGTGGTTGGCGTGTTAAACGCAAAGATACCTTCATCACCCGCACCCTCCCCTCGCGCATGGCAAATGGATTGATTTCTCGTGTCACGGGCGTAGAGCTTCATGATTATGGCTGTACCCTTAAAGTCTATCGGCGCGAAGTTCTTACAGGCTTTAAACTTTATGGGGAAATGCACCGTTTTATCCCTGTTTTTGCTCATTCAGTTGGCGCAAAAATCATCGAAGTCCCCGTAAACCATCACCCGCGTCGTTTTGGAGAAACAAAATATGGGCTAAATCGCACGCTAAAAGTCCTCCTAGATCTCTTTACTGTCAAATTTCTTCTCGACTATTCCGCAAAACCCATCTACCTTTTTGGTGGCGCAGGCTTTGGCATCATTGCCATCAGCACGGCTCTTTTGATTTTTTTAGCTATCCGCCGTATATTCTTTAACATCTCGGTTTTTGGCTCCCCACTCTTTCAAATTTCTGCGATGTTTTTCATTCTCGGCTTCCAATCGATTCTGATGGGGTTAATCGCCGAGTTGCAAGTCCGCACCTATTACGAATCCCAGCGTAAACCCACTTATACCCTTCGCGAAACCATCAATATCAAATAATGCGTATCCTTCTCCTGACTTATGAATTACCTCCAGTCGGTGGGGGTGGTGGGCGGATTGCGCAAGATATTGCTGAAAAACTTGCTCAACGGGGACATGAAATCGTCATCATCACATCCCATCTTAGAGGATTGCCAAAAGAAGAATATTTAGATGGGGGGATTAAGGTCATCCGTGTGCCATCTTTGAGACGGGAGGCATTCCGAGCAGGATTCCTGACGATGGGCGCGTATATCTTTTCTGGATTTTGGGATGGCCTCCGTTTAATCAACATCTGGCGACCCGAGGCAATTCACGTCCACTTCGCCGTCCCAACCGGAGTCTTGGCTTGGGCATTATCACGGCTGAAAAATATCCCTTATCTGCTTACCGCTCACCTTGGCGACGTACCCGGTGGCGCGCCAGAAAAAACAGGGAAATGGTTTCGCTGGGTCTTCCCTTTTACAAAACCAATCTGGCAAGATGCATCAAAAGTAGTTGCAGTGAGTGAATTTACCCGCCAACTTGCTCTCAAGCATTACCCCGTAGAAATTGACGTCATTCATAACGGCATAGATATAAAAGAAAATGACCCCGGTGAAATAAAACTTCAATCCCCGCCACGCATCACTTTTGCAGGGCGATTGATGAAGCAGAAAAACCCCTTAGAAATTATAAAAACGCTGGCTAGATTAAAAGACCTCCCCTGGGATTGTGTCCTTCTCGGCGATGGCCCTCTGCGTGAAGATGTAGAAAATGAAATAGCCCATCATAACCTTCAAGATCGATTTATCCTCCCCGGTTGGATCACCCCCGAAGAAGTGATAGAAAATTTCGGCAAATCTGATATTCTCTTCATGCCCTCTCTCTCGGAGGGGTTGCCCGTTGTTGGCGTTCAAGCCCTCGCAATGGGATTGGCGATGGTCGTCAGCAATATCGGTGGCTTCATGGATTTGGTCAAGGAGGGCGAGAATGGCTTTTTGATCGACAACAGAGATGATTATGAGAAACACTTACGCTATTTATTGACAAATCCTGAGAAACTACGCTCTTATCGTGAAGCAAGCCGTACTCATGCAGAAGTTTTTTCTTTGGAGGAAATAGTCAGTGAGTATGAAAGTTGTTTGGAGGGTTTTCTTTAGGCGATATTTGGGAATTGTGAAAAGTATCGAAATATATTTTTGAACCGCCAAGACGCCAAGATTAAAAACTTGGCGTCTTTTGCGTTTTGATAGTTTAATCTTGTAGAATTGTCTTCATTACCAACCAAAAAAAAGGAGAAACATACTTTAGAAATATGTTTCTCCTTTTTTTTATGATCTATTGAAAACTCAGCTAGTTTAACGAGATTTGACTGAGTTGGGTCAACATATTCCAACTTGCTTGTTGATTTTTCTCGTCGAGGAAGTGAGGCATACTTTGTCTTTCCAGTGTGCCGACCATTTTTCCAGGTGCGGAAGCGAAGAATTGCCCACTGAGATCTGCGGTGAAACTGCTTGCATCCAAATAACGACGGGCAGCATCTTCAACAGATGCGGCCATCCCCATACTTTTGGGTATCAACTTCATCATTGGTGCCATCAGGTTACGCATCAGCCAACCCTGGTGGCGCAGAAAATTTGTATTAGGTACACTGCCTGGTGAAACAGCGTTAACTGTCATCCCGGCCGGTAGCTTTGATGCCAATGCAGCAGCCCACCAGGCGACATATACTTTTCCTGTCACATAAGTGTTCATGGTTTGATATTGATAAGGGGGCTGAATCTTCCAAATGGCATGATGCATTGCTTCCAGATCACCATCAAAATGAGTATCTGCAAAATCATTGAAATCAGGTACGGTCATCATTGGCATATCGCCACGCGCACCTTCTGAACCTGCTATGATGATATGCGCATCTGCTGATAATTTCTTGTTATTCAACAGGCTCATTGTTAGAACGTGATGCCCAAGCAAGGATGACGCAAATGTCATTTCGATCCCGTCTGAATTGTAGGCAGGGTCATCTCCACTGCTCATCCCTGCATTGAGTACTAAGACATCAATCTGGCGATCCTGTGCGCTGAGAGTTTCGGCTGCTATTTGAGCAGATTCTCTCTCTGCCACATCAATCGCAATAATATCAAAAACATCCTTGCCAACATGATCGACTAATGCGGTCTGTGCGCTTTCAGCTTTTGCTAAAGATCGACATGCCAAAATAACAGTCCCATAATTAGCTTCAGCAAATTGAGCGGCGGCTTCTAGCCCTATGCCAGAATTTGCTCCAGTAATCAAAACAGTTTTTGTTGCATTGGTCATAAAGAGGCTCCTATAAAATTGAATTTGTATTGTCTGATTATATATCAGACAATTTAGGTATTTATTAGAAGCTTATTAATAATTTATTTAGAAGTTTTGATTGGAGGTCATAAAAAAACTGATGAGATAATAGTTTAAAAAAAGACCGAGTATTTATCAAAAATACTCGGTCTCTTTTGCTTCCAGTCCCTGAAGGGGGATAAGAGGGCGGGGTTATTTTTCTTCCCCATCCACAGGCGGGATGGGTGTTGCATCTAAAACAGCGGGGGCAGTGTTTACCACCGACTGCGAGCCAAAGCGTGAGATGATCACGCCGCCGAGGGCGAGGGTGGTGATGAGGAAGGGCACCAACCATCCGATGCAGGGGATTAAGTCGAAGGCTGCGGTGATGATGGTGAGCAGCCAGGTGCCGAAGGCTGCGGTTAACGGTAGCTGCCATTCTTGGTTGATCATTTTTGTGAAACGCTCACCAACTTCAAATCCGAGGGCGATCCATCCGTAAAGGAGGGCGGCCATAATAGCTAAGATCGCAACCACGCCCACGGGGATGAGCAGAACCGTGATCATCAAAACCAAAATTACAACGGGGGAAAAGATAACGGTCAGAAATCCCAATCCGCCCGCAACGGCAGGTTGCGCGGTGATGGCTTCTCCGACACGTTTTGTTGGCTCGGCAAGGAAGAGGGCAACGAGCATAGCGAGCAATGCCATCGCGAAAGAGCGCCCTAAAACGCCGCCTGCAACCCAAAGGGGATTATTATAAAGGACGAGCGGTTCTTGTTGCACAAAGGGGATTTCTGGGACGCCGGGGATTTGCGGGATGACGATTTGACCGTCGTTATCGCCCGCTACGCTATAGGATATTTCTCCGGTCACTTCTGCGCCATCTGCACGGTGCAAGGTTGCGCTAATGAGGGTCAGATCGCCGTCGATAAGCGACTCTTCGCCAAGGATGGCAGCTCCGCCGATGAGCGCAACTTCTCCATTCACTTCGCCGTTAATCGTCAGGCTGCCGCCAAAGAGAACAATATCTCCATATACTTCGGCACCTTCTTCGATCATGACTGTGCCGCCAAAAACAAGGATATCGTTCGTTAGGGTTTCGCCACTTTTAAGGGTATAGGATCCGCCAAAAATAACGGGTCCATCGCCAAGCCCCTGAGCGGCCACGCTTTGGGTGGGCAGCAAAATCAGGCTGAGGGTGATGATTAGGGTGAGTATTTTGATTGTTTTTTTCATTTTTAAATCCTTTGGAGCTTAGTTCTGTATTTTTTGATTTTTTCTTTGTTTTTTGAACCGCGAAGGCGCTAAGATTGCTAAGACTACAAAAAGCTTTTCTTCGTGCCCTTCGTGGTTAAGTTATTAAATCCTTTGTATTTGACGGAAAAGTTTCTGCGAAGAAGCGATCAAGAGCATTCCCAAAATGCTAAATAGGCTCAGCGAAAAACCCAAAGTAGATGTGGGGATAAATCCCGTCGCAACGTTTAAGAGCACTCTGCCAACTTCGCTAAAAACGCGCAAGAAAGAGATCGTTGAAACAATAAAAGAAGCCCATGTAGATAACAAGGTTACGGGCGAGGAAAAGAAGACACTTAGCGTTGGAAAACTGAACCAAAGCAAAAGCCCTGTTCCGCTTAGGAGCAAGATCAGCCCTCCGTAAAAATATCTCCGTTTCTGGGCTTTTCGACGCGCCGCCAATCTTGCCGTGAAGCGATTCGTAAACCCTGGGGCAGGGGTGACCATCGTCACGTTGCCCAAGGCAAGATTTGCGTCTGCCAGAGCCGAGCAAATGGCGCAATCGTGTAGATGGCTTTGCAAAGCTCGGTTTTCTTCTGGAGTCATTTGCTCTTCGTTGAGCAGTTTCTTTTCAAAATGCTGGTGATCCATAGGGCATCCTTTCCGAGAGGGATGGGTTTTCATTTTCAGCTTGTCGCACTTCGCCAAGTTTACGGCGGGCACGATATAAACGGCTCTTCACCGCACTTACAGTTATGCCAAGTGTTTCAGCAATTTCCACTTCTGAAGCCTCATGCCAATACCGAAGCGTAATCGCAGCCCGATCCATTTCTTCTAGCGAGAGTAGCAACTCCTGAATTTCTTCGCGCTGGTCGCCAGCTATCAATGCTTTTTCCGGGTGTATTGCCGAAGAATCGGGAATATATTCTCTAGGCGTACCTTCATCATCGTGCAGTGAGAAAGTAGGTAATTTTTTTCGTCGTGTCTTGTCTATACAATAATGAGCGGCAATAGAAAGCAGCCAGGTTGCAAAAGAACGGTTTATATCATAGCGATGCAAATTCTTATACGCCCGCAGAAAACTTTCCTGCGCCGCGTCCTCAGCATAATCTGCCACACCGAGCATTCGGTAGCATAAATTATAGACCGGCTTCTGATAGGTCTCTACTAGATAGGTAAACGCTTCGTCATTGCCTTGCTGCGCCTGGATGATCCAGGTTTTTTCCTCGTCCACGTATTCTCCTGTTCTTTTCTCTGCCTTAGTATACGAGAGTTGTTGAGATGAGTTGCAGAATTGGGGAAATCAATATTGGATATTTGGGAATTGGGAGCCTCGCACGCGATTTAGGCTTGCTTCCGTTTAATGAACCCCTGCTCGCCTCTTCATTTTTTAACACGAAGAGCACCAAGAGACACAAAGAAAAATATCGGTTTTTGTTTTTATTTTGTGATCCTTCGTGTCCTTTGTGTTTAAGTTTTTAAACATTTTGCTAAAGTTACCCCACCCCAAACCAACCCGAAAATTGCCGTACAAACCAGCACGATTGCCGCCCCTGAAGCAATGCTCCAATAATAAGAAACGTACAAGCCAATAATCCCCGAAAGTGATGCGATCACAGCCGCCCAAGCCATCATCACGGGCAGGCGTTTGGTAAGCAGATACGCGGTTGCTGCGGGGGTAACGAGCATGGCCACCATGAGTGATACACCGACTGTTTGCAAAGAAACCACAATCGTGACGGCAATCAAAATCAGAAGCAAAAAATCGAGCAGTTTTACAGGCAAACGGAGTGTTGTTGCTAAAACCGGATCAAAGGATAAGACCATAAATTCTTTATAGAAAGCAAAAATGATGATAAGTGTTACCCCACCAAAGATGGCGATCAGCCAAAGATCACTTTCACGAACACCGAGCACATCCCCAAAGAGGAAGTGAGCCAAATCAACGGTATAGCTTCTCACCGTCGAGATGAGTGCCACGCCAAGCGCAAATGTCCCTGCGAAGATGATGCCGATGGCGGTATCTTCCTTTATTTTGGTGTTTCGGCTGATTGTGCCAATCCCCAGTGCGCTGATAATCGCCGCAACAAGAGCAGACCAAAAGAGCGGTTCCTTTTTTCCGTTTCCGAGCAGATAACCAACAGCCACGCCTGGCAAAATAGAGTGGGCGAGCGCGTCGCCAAAGAATGCCATCCCGCGCAAAACAACATAAGTGCCGACAACTGCGCTGACGATTCCGACCATTATGGCGGCGGTCAATCCGCGGAGCATGAAAGCATATTGGAGAGGTTCGAGGAGGAAGTTAATCATAAAAACTATTACCACAAAGTGCACAGAGTTTTGAGAAAAACAGAGAAAAACTCCGTGTACTCTGTGGTCTCTGTGGTGAATTAGGCATGTTCATTGTTGCCTTCGCAGCAGGTGGTGTCACCGATTGTCAGCATCCCATCATCGGTGGGGACAAGTTGGAGATTCCCGCCGTAGGCTGAAATGAGATTTTCGGGGCTGAGGGTATCCTCAGCAAGCCCAATAGCGAGAAGATCTTTATTTAACAACATGACTCTATCGAAACGTTCGGACGCCATTTTCAGATCATGCAAAGAAACGATGACGGTTACATCCCGTGCGCGGAGTTCATCCATGATCCTGAATATATCTTCCTGAGATGTGATATCGAGTCCCGTCATTGGTTCATCCATCAGCATTAATTCGGCTTCCTGGGCGAGGGCGCGGGCGATGAACATGCGCTGCTGCTGCCCGCCAGAGAGCTGATCGATTTGGCGTTTGGCGAGATGGTCGAGTTTGACGACATCGAGGGCGTGGTGGACGACATCCCAATCGTGTGATTTTGGGTTACGAAAGAGACCGAGATGCCCGACGCGCCCCATCATGGCGACATCGGCGACGGTGACGGGGAAAGTCCAATCGACTTGGCTACGTTGGGGGACATAGGCAATGCAAACATGGCCATCAGGCGCGTGACCGAAGATTTGGATTGCGCCAGAAGTCGGTTTTTGCACGCCGGCGATAATTTTGAGCAGGGTGCTTTTTCCTGCGCCGTTGGGTCCTACAATGGCGATGCGCTCACCCTCTTGTAGGGAGAAGGAGACATCTTTTAGCGCATAGCCGTTTTCATAGCGCATACTCAGTTTTTCGGTATGCAGGATGGGCGCGTCTTTCTTATGCTCATGACGCTGCCTGCGGCTAAGGTGACGGGAGGTTTTTTTGAATTCTTTGAATAGGGACATGATTTTTATTTGTGCAGGGGTGGGTCTGAGCCCCACCTCTACGTTTCTATTTCAACGCATTTACAAAAGCATTTGTATTGTATCGCAAGTAATCGAGATAAGTCTCAGCTTCTCCGCCTGCGGGGCTAAGTGAGCCTGTATAAAAATAGACCAGTTTTGTGCCTGTATCTTCTGAGATTCTTTCAGCAAGATTGGGATTAACGGTATTGCCCACAAATATCGCTTTGACACCTAGCTTGCTGATCAGATCTTCGATTTCTGCTAATTCTTGTGCCGAAGGTTCTGAAAGAGAGCTATAGCCCGGGATAATTGTCCCGGCCATCTCTAGCCCATACTCTTCGACATAGTAGCCAAGCAAACGATGATCTGTGATAATCTTTCGGTTTTCTGGCGGGATTTTGGAAATCTCTTCCCTGATCCAGGCATCTACTTCGTTAAGTTTTGAAATATATGCTTCGGCATTGGCTGTGTAAGTCGTGGCGTTTTCGGGTTCAGCATCAATAAGTTCTGATTTAATATTGTCTACCCAAATGATGACATTATTCGGATCTGTCCAGGTATGCGGGTCGCCTTTATGTTCGGCGTGGTCGTGTTCTTCCTCATTATGCTCTGCCTCATCTTCCGGATGCTCCAGTAACTGGATGCCCTCCGAGACTTCGACAATTCGCTCTTCGGCATCAGCACTTGCCAGCAGATCTTCAATGAAGGCTTCCAGCCCAACACCATTTGCAAAGATGATATCTGCATCTGCGACTTTGGCAATATCTTGGGGAGTCGGGTCAAAGCTATGCGGGTCTGTGCCTTCAGGGAGGAGAATCTGCACATCCACCAAATCACCGCCAACCTGACGGGCTACATCCGCGACGATGTTGGTTGTGGCGACAACTTGTAGTTTCCCTGAATCAGAATTTGAAGACACTTCTGAGTTGCAGGATGCGAGAAAAATGCTCAGGAGCAAAAATAAAACTAGTTTTTTCTTCATAAAATTACCTTATTAAAAATCATTTTCGCTATCGAGTTTGATTCTAGCTTCACCGCTTCCCTGCGTCAAGAAACCCTTTCTTGTTTTCTCAAAATCTGCAAAAACCTGTGAAATAAACTGCTATAATCACCCCATGCAAAAAATCACTCGCTGGATCGTTCCTCTCGCTGCACTTTTTGCGATTGCTGCATTTATCTATATTTCTCCTCCAGGGCTGCTCGGCAAAGCGGATGCAGTTGGTTACGCTATTTGTCATCGCATAGACGAACGCTCTTTTCATATTCATGCTCGGCAACTCCCGATGTGCGCGCGTGATACGGGTACTTTTACCAGCGCAGGCGTGACTTTACTTCTTCTTGCTTTTCTTAAACCAAAACGTGGTGGAATGCCAGCCAAGAAAATCGCCCTTGCTCTCGTCGTGTTTTTTCTCGCCTGGGCATTTGATGGAGCAAATTCTTATCTCTACCTCATCAAGCAAACTTACGAAGGTGCATTGCCACAAATCCCGAATATCTATATCCCGAATAACACCCTCCGTCTTCTGACAGGTACAGGGATGGGGATGGGGATGGGAGCCGTCCTCTACGCCGCCTTCAATCAGACTGCGTGGAAAGAATTGGATACGCGTCCCGCCCTCGGGACATGGCGTGATTTAGGCTTGCTGATCGGGATTATGCTTCTCGTCGACTTGGGCATTTTATCCGGTTCTGTCTATATTCTTTATCCAATCGCTTTCATCAGTGTTTTCGGCGTCCTTGCTCTTCTCAGCCTTATCTTTAGCGTCGTTTGGATGATGATCATGCGTCAGGAAAATAGCTTTTTCAACCTAAAAGAAATGTGGCTTGCCCTTACAGCTGGCCTGACTCTTGCCTTGATCATGCTTCTCGTCATTGACCTTCTTCGCCTACTAATGACAGGCACTTGGGGAGCGTTTCCATTAGGATAAACACCTAGTAAGTGCGACCCTTTGTTCTGTACAAAAAAGTTTTTGTTCTCACTAAACATTTTGTCTACAATATCATTTTTCTTTTTTCCAAAACGGGTCGCCCCTACGTATATTGACAACGAAAGGACTAAAAAATGGAACTCCTCACCGGCATCTTTTCTGCCTTCGGGCTATCTGCCAGCGCAGGGCTGAACGCTTATATACCTTTGCTCACGATCTCCCTGTTGGCAAAATTCACCGATTTGATCAACCTTCAATCCCCCTGGGATACGCTCACAAGCTGGTGGGTGATCGGGGTGCTCGTCGTACTCGGCAGTATCGAATTCTTTGCCGACAAAATCCCCGCTGTTAATCATATTAATGACATCATCCAGACCTTTGTCCGACCCATTGCAGGAGCGATTGCCTTTGCGGCCAGCGCAAATGTTCTCACGGAGATTAGCCCGATCCTGTCGATGATCGCCGGGTTGTTTATAGCCGGAAGCGTGCACACGGTCAAGTCCGCTGCGGTGCGTCCCGCGCTAACAGCCACAACTGCCGGGGCGGCGAATACACCTGTCAGCATCGCAGAAGATGTCATATCCACATTTTTATCTATTTTGGCTATTCTAATTCCCATAATTATTGGTATTATTCTAGTGTTGCTTACAATTACTTTCATTTGGTGGAGATGGCGCAAAGCCAACGCCAATAAAATAGATCAAGGAGAAAGAAGATGAATGAACAACCTTACCAAGAAGCACCACCTGCTGTGCCAACCAACTCAATGGCACTCGCCAGTTTGATCGCTGGGATTGTAGGCTGGACAGTTGCTCCATTTCTCGGCTCGCTCGTTGCCATTATCACAGGGCATATGGCAAAAAAAGAAATTAAAGAACGTATGGGCAGAGAAGGTGGCGATGGCATGGCGACTGCTGGTCTCGTGATGGGATATTTGCAACTTGTCCCCGCTGTACTTTGTATCTGCGTTATTGGCGTAATGCTTGCAATGGGCATGACCGTACCCATCCTTGAAGGAATGAATTTCTAATCCCTTTTATATCTGGAGGCTTATATGAACGACAATTTAGTTCCCCCCGTTGAAGAAAAAAAGAAACCTAATACCATGTTAATTATTGGCATTGTTCTGATCATGCTGTGTTGCTGTCTCGTTGTTGTTGGCGGCGGAGGATATTGGCTCTGGGAAAATGGGGATGCCCTTTTGGGGTTAGGCTAAACAAAAGGGCTTCCTTCGGGAAGCCTTTTTGTTTTTAATTCATCCATTCAATTATAAACAGGAAGAGTTGATTATTGGGTGCCTCCTCCTACACGTGTCGGGTTATCAAAAGCCTTGACTACAAAATCTGAGCCAGATGGCACCGAATCAGGGATCAGGATATGCCCTTCAGCATCAATATAGTTGAGCCCCTCCCAATATTCCTCGGGGATAGTTTCATCCACTAATGCGTAAAGAAAACTGACCAGGTCATTTCTTTCATCTTCTGTCAAATTGAAACCCATCTCAACTTGAAAATCTACCTGTGATTGCTCAAATTTCTGTGCATCTTTTCCATAAAAATCAACGACATCTTCAATGATAACAATTTCCCCATTGTGCATATAGGGAGCACTTAAAACAGCATTTCTCAGCGTTGGTACTTTAAAAGCGTATTCCAAGCCGGGAGTGATATCACCGCGCCCTTTATCGTTGCTGCCATTATCAGGGACGCCGACTACTCGAAAACTTTGATCGGTGAAGGCCGGGGCAATATGGCAACCAATACAACGTGTCGTATCTGAGCGAAAGATAGCCAACCCGCGCAGTTGTTGGGCACTCATTGCATCCAAATCACCTTCGGCGTAAGCATCAAAAGCGGAGCCATTACTGATCAAGGTTCGTTCAAACTCTGCGATGGCTGTTGTCAGATTATCAAATGTTACACCGTCATCAAAGAGAGCATCAAAGGCAGCGACGTAAACATCTATAGCTTCTAATTCTACGATTAATTCTTCAGGGTTTTGATTCATCTCATTAGCGGCAAGGAGCGGGATTCGTGTTTGCTCTTCCAAAGTATCAACGCGCCCATCCCAGAAGAGACTGGGGACATAGACAATATTCCAAAGAGAAGAAGAATGGCGGTTGAGTTTTTCGCCTGCGGCGTTTTGAGTTACAGTCAAACCATCACCAAAGCCTTTATCAGGGTGGTGACAGTGTGCGCAAGATAGATCATTATCAGCAGACAAGATCGGATCAAAGAAAAGTTGGTAGCCGAGGTTGGCAAGCTCAGGATCAATATCGGTATCAATATTAGGCCAGTCGCGTGGTAGCTCCGCGCTTCCTGCCGCTTCAGCTTCCCAATCTTTTTCAGCAATTTCTGGATCACCTGCAATAGGGGGCATGCCAATCGCAAAAAACAACACCAAAAGAAGGCCCAAAGCAATCATCAGGAACTTGACTCCACTCGGTATCTTTTTTTCTTGCAGATTTGATTTAGTCATATTATTTTCTTGTCAAAGAGATTTTGCCCAGATTTTTTCTCAACATCTCCAAAACAAAGACCTCCCGTCTCGTCCACCGTGGGGCGGGATTTGATTCTGCCAAGAGTTTTTTATTCGTTTCTAACGCCCTTTCTATATCTACCCAAATGGGTCTAAATCCCAACTCTTCTTCATAATCATCTAAACGCTGTACGCCAAAACCCTTCTCGATCTTACAGAAATAATAATAGGAATACATCTTGAATGTCTCATAATCTTCTTCTATTGCATTTGAGTATTCCAACATTTTGCCAAACTCCCCTGTAATCGCTATCACTGTCGCACCGGCCTCCTCGTTGATCTCGCGATGCAATGCTTCGTGATACGATTCATCTGCATCCACCCCTCCGCCGGGAAATTTATAATCCCCGTTGACGGGTGAGTAGATCATCAGCAACTTTCCCTCACGAAAAATGATTCCACGGACCGCCTCGCGCAGAAAAGTTTTGCCTTTGATATTTATCTTTTTATATCGATAGATAGTTTTGAGTAGTTTCATTCGTTTTATTCACCATATTCGTGATACCATAAACCCACAAAGTATAGCACCCAAAAAAGGATCCCCAATGTCTGATACCGACGTCTTTATCGTTTCCGCGCTCCGCTCTGCCATAGCTCTTGGCAAAGAATCGGGCGCGCTTTATCCCCTCGCTCCTGTTGACCTCGCCTCGAAAGTAATGGCAGAAACTATCCGTCGCGCAGGCATCGACCCCAAACGCCTCGACGATGTGATTTGGGGCGTCGTCACCCCCATCGGCGACCAGGGTGCAAATCTGGCGCGCCTTGCTACGCTAAATGCCAATTTCCCCGTGCATGTCCCCGCTATCAGCATCAATCGTATGTGCGGATCAAGCCAGCAGGCTGTTCACTTTGCCTCGCAAGCCATTCTCGCGGGCGACGCCGATCTTGTTTTGGCAGGCGGTACAGAAATGATGTCGCATCAAATGCTTGGGGCGGATTATCCAGATGAATTCCCCAAATCCATTCCCCACGATTTAGTCCATCAGGGGATTAGCGCAGAAATGATGGCCGAAAAATGGAATCTGACGCGAGAGGAGCAGGACGATTTTGCGTTTCGCTCTCATGAGAAAGCTGCTTCCGCTATGGATGCGGGCTATTTCGGCGGACAAATTTTACCGTTAACGATTCCCGAATCAGAAAACGGGAAGCGAAAGTCCTATCTCTTTCATGCAGACGAAGGTGTGCGTCGTCGACCAAACCGTCAGAAAATGGGCGAATTAGCCCCCGCCTTCAAAGAAGATGGCACCGTTACCGCTGGCAACGCCTCCCAAATTAGTGATGGGGCAGGCGCACTATTGCTCGCCTCTGCCGATGCAGTGGGACGCTATAATTTAATGCCCATTGCCCGCGTCTTGGCGCGCGTTGTCGTTGGTACTGACCCCGTTCTAGCCCTCGATGGTCCCATCGCCGCAACGAAAAAAGTCTTGGAAATGACCAATGGCTTGACTCTAGATGATATGGATGTAATAGAAATTAACGAAGCCTTTGCCAGCGTTGTCTTAGCTTGGGCAAAAGAACTTGATGTTGATATGGAAAAAGTGAATCCCAACGGCGGCGCGATTGCACAAGGACATCCCCTTGGTGCAACCGGTGCGATCCTGATGACAAAACTTGTCCACGAAATGCAACGCCGCAAATCCCGCTTTGGCTTGCAGACTATGTGCATTGGCCATGGCATGGCAACCGCGACTATTCTCGAAAGGGTTTAACCTGTAGGGGCGGGTCTCAGACCCGCCCCTACGAATATATACTATGAAAACAACATACATCGCTCTCGGCACCAACCTCGGTGACCGCCTCGCCAATTTACGCTCTGCAATCGAATCTTTTGCGCCAGAATTACGCGTTACCCGTGAATCGACCATTTACGAAACCCCGCCCTGGGGTTTCACTGATCAACCTGCTTTTCTAAATATGGTTATTGAAGCGGAAACAAACCTGGACCCGCGTGCGTTACTCGTCTATCTCAAAAAAAAGGAAGATGAACTGGGGCGCGTAAAAAACTTTCGCAATGGCCCCAGGTTGATCGATCTGGACATCCTTTTTTACGACGACCTTATTATGAATGAAGAAAATCTGATCATCCCGCATCCACGCTTGCATCAGCGCGCTTTTGTATTGATGCCCCTGGCAGATATTGCGCCTGAGCTTGAGCACCCCCTGATTGAAAAAACGATAATCGAACTTTTGCAGGATGTAGATACCAGCGAAATCACCCCTTTTTCGGTATAATCATTTCATCAATTAATTTATTAAAACCTTCGGAGGTTTACCATGTCTGACCCAAAGCCCCTCAATTGGACACACGAACCAGGTATTGGTTATCATGTTGTTCGCCGCAACGATGGCGGGATGCACTACGTTTTTACCGATTTGAGCGAAGCAACAATTAATCATTGGAAAAAATTTGCAGAAACCCACCTGCTCGATGCCGACCGCCTAACCCGCAATTTATACGATTTGCGCCAAGTATCTGATATTCCTGAAGAAGCGATGCGCTCTGCTATTCGATTAAATAGTGATCCCTCAGCGCGCAAAATCCGTTTGGCGGTGGTCGTCGCAAATGATGCCGTTGCCGAAGGCATTCGCAAAGTTGCCGCCTTGGCAGACACGAACTTCGCCGCTGATATTCATATCTATACCGATGTGGAAAAAGCCGAAGAATGGTTGGCTCTCCCGCTGGATCAATTTGTTTAGAATCTAAAACGTATTTCGTATTGCGTAAGAAAATTAAACAATACGAAATACGCAATAGGCATCATGCTCCCTCTATCGATCAACAATCAAACCCTCGCATGGGGTGAACGCACCTATGTGATGGGCATTCTCAACGCCACGCCCGATAGTTTTTCGGGCGATGGTTTATACGCGCAAAATGCCCAGAATGCGCTCGCCCAAGCCCACCAATTTGTAGAGGATGGCGCAGATATCCTTGATGTGGGCGGTGAATCAACTCGTCCGGGCTCAGAGCCAGTGGATGCGGATGAAGAGATTCGGCGCGTGATTCCCATCATCTGTGCGATTGCAGAGGAGATGCCCAAAACATTGATTTCGGTGGACACCTACAAGGCTTCGGTTGCAGAGGCAGCTCTGGCAGCGGGAGCGCATATCGTCAACGATGTTTGGGGGCTGCGCGCGGATAGTGAACTTGCTTCCGTTGTGGCGAAGTTTGATTGCCCCGTGATATTGATGCATAACCGCAGCAACCCCGCCAGTGTTGAAGTCCGTGAGAAGCTGGGGAACGCGTTTATCGGTGCAGAGTATGGGAATCTGCTCGAAGAGGTCAAAGCCGAATTGCTCGAATCGGTTGAGATCGCCGAGCAAGCTGGGGTTAAGAGCGAATCTATTATTCTTGATCCTGGAATCGGATTCGGGAAAACCATCGAAGAAAATCTGGAATTGAACAACCGCCTAAATGAAATCCGCGCTTTAGGCTATCCCGTCTTGTTAGGCCCCTCGCGAAAATCCTTTATCGGCTATACCCTTGATCTGCCCGCCGACCAACGCGTGGAGGGGACGGCCGCATCGGTTGCCATCGGCATTGCGCGTGGGGCAGATATTATCCGTGTTCACGATGTTAAAGAAATGACGAGGATCGTACGTATGACAGATGCGATTGTACGCCGATGAGTGAGGCACGGGTTCGAAGTTTAATGTATAGCGGCGTGACCGCGCTAAAAGCTGGGGAGATGAGTTCGGCTAGAAATTATCTTGAGCGCGCTATTTATACTGCCAGAGACCATGATATGCTCGCCGATTTATGGTTTTATTTGAGCGAAGTCGAAAGTGAAAAAGAAAAAAAACGCCACGCTTTAGACGAGGCGCTTTCATATCGAATGACGCACCCGCGCGCACGGCGCTCTTTGGCAATTTTGAATGGTACGCTCAAACCAACTGAGATCGTTGATGCAGATAAAATCGCCGCACCAGATATGGGCGACAAAAAGGCCAACGCAGATCGTTTCGAGTGCCCAAATTGTGGTGGCAGAATGAGCTTTTCCCCCAATGGTCAAACGTTAATTTGCGATTTTTGCGAAGTGGGAGACGAGGTTGCTTCTGAAAGCGAAGAAGCCAAAGAGCAGGATTTTTTCTCTGCCATGGCAACCTTGCGCGGACACAGAAAACCCGTTGCGCATAAGATTTTTCATTGCGAGGGCTGTGGGGCAGAGTTTTTGCTTCCGCCCGATAATCTCTCGGCATCTTGCGCTTATTGTGCTTCACCGCATGTTATTAATCACGGTGAAACACGTGAATTACTCGACCCCGATGCAATAATCCCGCATACCTTTGATCAACGTCGTGCGGCAAAAATTTTGGTCGAATGGGTCAAGGAAAATAATTTTACGCCACAGGGCAGGGTTTTGCCTCCACGCGGATTTTATATCCCCGTCTGGACTTTTGATATTGGTGGCTCAATTAGTTATAGAGGCGAGCGTCTTGTAGAAGAAGAGCAGCGTCAAGGTTTTGGTTTCAAATCAGAAAAAGTTTATAAAACCGAGCGCGGAGATTTAGCTCTCTTTGTGGATGATCTAATTATCCCCGCCGCAAAGAAATATGAACAATATATAGATAATTTTCTGAAAAATTATGAACTGCGCGAAACAAAACCCTATAACCCGCGCTATCTTTCCAGTTGGTCGGCTGAGACTTATGAAGTTGCCTTAAGCGATGCCGCCCTCGAAGCCCGCAGTCGCGCGTATAAAGCCGAGCATAAAAAAGCCCAACGGAGTATGTATTATCTGAAAAAATTCCGTTCTTCTTCTGCTTCTTTGGCAGTTACCTCTTATAAATTACTCCTCTTGCCTCTTTGGATGACCACCTATCCCTACGACGATGATGCCTTTACAGTACTCATTAACGGGCAAACTGGCGCAGTATATGGGGAATTGCCTAAAAAGCTAAAACCAAAAGAAAAAGGTGGGGTTATGGGTTGGCTTAATGAGACTTTTTAAAAGATTTAACCACGAAGACCACGAAGGCTCACAAAGGGAAAAACTAGATAAGTTTTTCCTTCGTGTCTCTTTGTGCTCTATGTGGTGATAAAAATGTCATCAACCCTCAATATCCTCCGCAATCGCAGAAAGAGGCGCAACAGCCCTGATCGCCGCCTGGAACAAGGGAGTCGCAATCTTGGTATGGGCTGCGGATTTATCCTCAGCCTTCTGCTGATTTTTCTTATCTTTTCCCTTGTTCTCAGTTATCAGAGTCTCACCAATGATCTCCCCAAAGTAGAAAAACTTGAAGCTTTGCTCAACCCACGCAATGGCACCTTGCTTCAGCCAACACGGATTTACGATCGCAGTGGCGAGCATCTCATTCAGGTTTTCGCGCCAGAGGATAAAGGCCGCCGCTACATCCCCCTCAGCGCAGAAAACCTGCAACACCTCCCCGATTCTCTTGTACAAGCCACGCTCGCCCTCGTTGATCCTGTTTTCTGGGAGCATTCTGGCTATAGCCTTGCCGAGCTTGACAACCCTACATCACACCCGACCCTCACCCAAAAACTTGTTGCCGACCTTTTACTTTGGGGTGAAGAACCCTCCCTCCGCCGCGCCATTCGTGAGCGTCTGCTCGCTGCGCAGATTACCGAGCAATATGGCAGGCAGCAAATTCTCGAGTGGTATTTAAACAGCGCGAACTTCGGGCATAATGCCTATGGCGCAGAGTCTGCCGCGCAGCTTTATTTTGGCAAATCGGTTACGGAATTGGATTTAGCGGAATCTGCCACACTCGCGGCAGCGAGTCAAACACCTGCCCTCAATCCGATTGATGCGACCATAGCCGCCTATCAGCGTAGGCAGGAAACTTTATATATTTTGGAGGGATTAGAAATCTTTGATGCAGATGAAGTGGACGCGGCGTTACGCACGCCTTTCGACTTGCCCACGTTTAATGAGTTTGAGATTCCCGCCCCAGCTTTTATCCCGTTAATCTTTTCCCAGCTATCAGAATTTTACCCCCGTGAAAGAATCGAGCGTGGTGGGCTGACCATTATCTCCACCCTCGATCTGGATTTGCAAAGAGAATCCGCTTGCACGGTTGCGGCACAAGTTTCACGCTTGAGCGGGATCAATGCCGAAAACTGCGATGCGGCGCGGCTCCTCCCGACATTGCCTGCAATGGATGCGCTGAATAATGTCAACGCCAGTGCTATGGTAATAGACCCGGTAAATGGTCAGGTTTTGGCAGTGGTTGGTGAGACTACGCTAAATGGCGAATCTGCTCATTTGGCGGCGCGCAAGGCGGGGTCAAGTTTGACGCCCTTCATCTATCTAACCGGTTTTACGCGTGGTTTGAATCCCGCATCGCTTTTATGGGATATTCCAGCGGAATCCAAGATCCAAAATTTTGATGGTGAATTTCATGGACCAATGCGTTTGCGAACAGCCTTGGCAAACGATTATTTAGTCCCGATGAACGGGGTTTTGGCGCAAATGGGTGCAGAAAATGTGAGCCAAATCTCGCAATCTTTTGGCTTGGATTTTGACGTGATGAATTCGCTAGAAGCTTCACTTTCATTGCAAGATTTGGCAGAAGCGTACGGCATTTTCGCGGCAGATGGCGTGATGCACGGGCAGAAAATTGACGATGATCTGCAAGCCATAACGGTGCTAAAAATCATTGATACAGAGGAGAAAACCTGGCTAGATTGGAGTGAACCAGAATCACAGGCCGTGGTTTCGCCACAATTGGCCTATTTGATGAACGATATATTGAGCGACGGGAGCGCACGCTGGCAGAGTTTGGGCACGGATAACGCCCTGGACGTTGGCTTGCCTGCCGCCGCAAAAATCGGGCAGAATGTGGAGAGCCTTTCTGCGTGGACAATAGGCTACACTCCCCAGCGAGTCGTTGTTGTTTGGGCAGGTGCAGATGAGATTTTTGATCCCGAAGCTGCGGCAGGGATTTGGCATGCGCTCATCAAAACCGCTAGTGCCGATTTGCCCCCCATAGGCTGGGATATGCCTGTTGGTGTTAGAAAAGTAGATGTTTGCGACCCATCGGGTTTGCTCCCCACAGCTGATTGCCCAAATATCGTCAGTGACGTTTTTTTGAATGGTTCTGAACCAAGTCAATACGATAATTTATATCGCAGCTTTGATGTCAATAGGGAAACAGGCTATCTTGCAACAGTCTTCACGCCCCCGGAATTGGTCGAAGAAAATATATATATGCTTGTTCCCGATGATGCACGAGATTGGGCAGAATCGGCTGGGGTGGAATCGCCTCCTGATTCCTATGATGCAATCCTCGCTCCTCCACGTTTGGCGGACGCTCATCTGACCGCTCCCGAGCTTTTTACAGATGTACGCGGCGTGCTCAAAATTCGCGGTACGGCATCGGGTGAAGATTTTGATTATTACCGCATTCAAGTTGGACAGGGGTTGAATCCGCAAGCATGGACACAGATCGGCGAAGATATTCACGAATCCGTTTCGGATAGTTTGCTCACAATCTGGGATACAAATGATCTAAGCGGGCTTTACGCAATCCAATTATTGGTTGTACGAGAAGACCAACGTGTTGATATAGCGACGACACAAATCAGCATTGACAATCAGCCGCCCACGCTGCACATCCTTTCGCCTGAAGATGGAGAGAGAATAGATTATCTTCGTAACAGACAAATTAATTTTCAGGCAGAAGCGGATGATAATTTGGGCGTCGAGTCGATCAAGTTTTACCTCGATTATCAGGAAATTGGCATATTGACAGAAGCACCTTATATTTGGACGTGGGCAGCATCTGAAGGGGAGCATTATCTCCAAATCGTCGCCAGAGATCGAGCGGGGAATGAAATAGAAGAAGAACTGAATTTTGAAGTGAGGAAATAAAAACATGATGATAAGCATCAAATCTATACACTAAGGTAAAGAAAAAATGAACTTTAATGACTATCAGAAAAAATCTCGTAAGACTGCTAAATATCCATCCATCGGAGACCCCATCGTCTACCCTGCACTTGGGTTAGTGAACGAAGCTGGCGAAGTTGCGGGTAAGGTAAAAAAAGTATTTCGCGATAAAGGCGGTGAAATCAACGGTGAGACTAAATCGGCGTTAAAAGCAGAGCTTGGTGATGTGCTTTGGTATCTTGCTCAACTCGCCACCGAACTTGATTTGACCCTCGAAGAAATTGCTGAGTATAATATTGATAAACTTTACGGTCGCCTCGAACGTGGAACCATCAAAGGCGATGGGGATGAGAGATAGTCTTTTGTCTTATAGTCGATTGGTCGAAATGGTCTAAAAGGTCAATTAGTGCTAAACAGGCCTGCTAGACCAACCGACCGCAAGACTGAATTTCTCTAATCTTTTTCCTATACTTCCCCTTTCCCATCTTTGGTACAATCAAAACAAGACTAACCTTGTCAGATTGGCCCATCCCTCCCCTCCAATAAAAAAAGCCGATCATCGCCACTCTTCACAAAGATAAAATTGATTAGCAAAAAACACGCTGAAGAGTATTGGCATATATATTGGTCTGAAAAAATGGCCAACTGAAAAGTAAGAAGCAATAACAGGAGTTTATTATGGCAAGCATGGAACGCTTTACCCAGCGTGCCCGACGGGTGCTGAGCCTCGCCCACAAAGAGGCAGAAAAAGCGAATAAAGAATCACTTGGAACAGAAGATCTCCTTCTTGGTTTACTTGTCGAAGAAGGTGGTGTTGCAGGTCGTGTTCTGCATGAACTCGGGCTCGATGTTGAACGTGTCCGTGAAATTGTACAACGCGTCACCGACGACCAGCCCCAAACATCTCCCAGTGACACACCCAAACTCGCCCCTGATACTCAAAAAGTTCTTGAGTATGCCATCGACGAAGCCCGCTCCATTGGGCATCATTATATTGGCACCGAGCATTTGCTCCTTGCCCTTACTCGTAGCGAAGGGACAGTTAAATTCGTTTTTGATAAATTAGGATTGACCTCCGACCAAATCCGTAAACAAGTCCGACGGATACTCAACGAGGGATCATCCTCTTCCCCAACAATGCAACGGGGCAAACGTACCTCTCGGCAGGCTCCCGCCAAAAAAGGACCGAAGACCCCTCTCGTAGATCAACTCGCCACAGATCTGACAGCTCTCGCCGAAGAAAAGAAACTTGACCCCGTTATCGGCAGGCAAACTGAAATTGAGCGTGTTATCCAGATCTTGGCACGTCGAACAAAAAATAACCCCGCCCTGATTGGTGAACCTGGCGTTGGCAAAACTGCCATCGTTGAAGGACTCGCCCAACGAATCGTCGATGGCGATGTCCCCGCACCGTTGATGAAGAAACAAGTCATGCAACTCGACGTTGGCTCTCTCGTCGCCGGAACAATGTATCGTGGCCAATTCGAAGAACGTCTGAAACGCGTCATCGACGAACTGAAAAAATCAGGCGCGATCCTCTTCATAGACGAAGTCCACATGCTTGTTGGTGCAGGCTCGGCTGGCTCTGCCGTAGATGCCGCCAATATCCTCAAGCCCGCCCTCTCGCGTGGTGAGTTACAAGTGATCGGCGCGACTACATTAGATGAATATCGAAAAAGCATTGAGTCGGATGCTGCGCTAGAACGCCGCTTCCAATCAGTTATGGTAGAAGAACCCTCTGAAGAAGAGACAGTTGCCATTCTTAAGGGAATCCGCAAAGCGTATGAAGATCATCACCATCTCGTCATCTCCGATGAAGCCCTTGAAGCGGCGACCCAGCTCTCGTCACGTTATATCTCGGAGCGTTTCCTCCCAGATAAGGCAATCGACTTAATAGACGAATCCTCTTCACGGGTACGGATGTATAAATCCCCGGCAGCGAAAGAAGCAAAAGACCTTTACTTAAAATTAAAAGAAACAAAGCAAACCCGCACATTAGCACAAGAAGAAGGCGAAGAAGCCGAAGCCTTGGCAGCCATCGACACTGCATTGACAGAAATCGAGGAAAAAATTGAAAAACTGCGCACAGGCTGGGATCGTGCAACAAGCCCTGTTGTGAGCGAAGAAGATATTGCCGAAATGGTTTCAATGTGGACAGGCGTGCCGCTCATGCAATTGGCACAAGAAGAAACTGAGCGACTCTTACAAATGGAAGATGAGCTACGTGAACATATCATTGGGCAAGATGAAGCAATTGATATTATTGCCCGTGCTGTGCGCCGCGCCCGCGCTGGTTTGAAAGACCCGCAACGACCAATCGGCTCACTGATGTTCTTAGGTCCAACAGGTGTAGGCAAAACCGAATTGACCAAAGCCCTTGCCAAATTCATGTTTGGTAGCGCAGATGCCGCCATCCAACTCGATATGTCTGAGTTCATGGAGCGTCATACAGCCAGCCGTCTTGTTGGTGCCCCTCCCGGCTATGTCGGATACGATGATGCTGGTCAACTGACCGAAGCATTACGCCGCCGCCCTTATTCAATTGTTGTTTTTGACGAAGTTGAAAAGGCGCACGGTGAAGTCCATAATATGCTTTTGCAAATCATGGAAGAAGGCCATCTCTCTGATGCACGCGGTCGCAAGGTTGATTTCAGCAATGCCATCATTGTGATGACCTCCAACGTTGGCGCAGAGATGATCAAAAAGCAAGGCTCACTCGGTTTCCAACTTAAGCAAGATAAAGAAACTGAAGATCGCCTCTCTTACGAAGATATGCGCAAGAAACTCACTGAAACCCTCAAGCGCGAATTTCGCCCTGAGTTTATCAACCGCCTCGACGGTGTGGTCGTCTTTCGCGCGCTCAACGAAGAAAATATCCAGCAAATCGTTTCCATCGAATTGGATAAAGTCTCCGCTCGCCTCGTTAACCAGGGGCTGACCCTAACCGCCACCCCCGTTGCCCTCACGCATCTCGGTGAACTTGGCTACGACCCCGAGTTTGGCGCACGTCCGCTCAAGCGTATTATCCAACAGAAAGTGGAAGATCCTCTTTCTGATGCCGTTCTCGCTGGAGATTTTTCTGAAGGTGATACTGTATTGGTAGACCTGGACGATGACGGCGAGATCATCCTTACAAAGGAACTTGCTCCCGCTATGGATACAGAGCCTGAGCCTGTAGTGTAATATCGTTAAATCTTGCCGTAGGGGCGGGTCTCAGACCCGCCCCTACGTTTTTAAAGGAGAACTTTATGCCCCAAGAAATCACAACCCTCGCTGGTGGATGCTTCTGGTGTCTCGAAGCAGTCTACCTTGATCTACAAGGTGTCACTAAAGTCGAATCTGGTTATTCGGGTGGAGAGATGCCAAATCCAAGTTATGATGCTATTTGTACAGGGACAACAGGTTACGCTGAAGTGGTGCAAATTAGCTTTGACCCTGAAATCATCTCCTTCGACGATCTGCTGCGCATCTTCTTCACGATCCACGATCCCACGACTCTCAACCGCCAAGGCGCGGACGTGGGGACTCAATATCGCTCTGCCATCTTCTATCATTCAGCCGAGCAAAAAGAATCCGCTGAAAAAATCATCACTGAAGTAGCTTCAGAATGGGCAAATCCTATCGTGACAGAAGTCGTGCCGCTCGAAGAATACTATCCCGCCGAAGATTATCACCAAGATTATTTTGCTAATAACGCCAACCAACCTTATTGTCGTGCGGTGGTTGCCCCAAAAGTTGATAAATTTAGAAAGAAATTTGAGTTCAAGTTGAAATAAGAAAAAAGTACAGTCACTTTTAAAGTGACTGTCACCTGAGATTATTGACAAAAAGTTGCCAAGAAAAACTTATGTTTTTCTTGGCAACTTTTTTGCTTTGTCTCTGAACAGGGCTGTGCCGAGCTACGCACTTTAGGCAAGATTCTCTCCCAAAGAAATTGCCTATTCAAACAAAGTAATTACTCCCAGAAGAATTCCAGCCCACGTAAACCATATCCAGGGGATATTAATGATAGGGATGGGGAGAAGCATTCTTATTCCCACAGCGTTTTCTAGAAATCTCAACCAGAGTAACATGGCGATGCTAAAGACCAAGATGTTCGCATTACCGAGATAATCGATAGTAAATGTGACCAAGATGGCGAGTGGCCCTAATAATATGATCAGTGAAATAATGCCCCCAATTTTTGGAATCTCAAAGAGCAGATTGAGCAGATTTGATTTATCCTCGTTATCCATAAATACACATCTCCTATTTACCTATAAATGTATGGGGTCTTGTTCTACCTAATTAACTGTGAGGTGTGTATAAATCTTAAACAACAGAAAACCCGAAAGGGTTCGATTGTGCCTAATAAAACCTTTCGAGTCTTAAATTTGTCTTATTAATAAACTGTTTAGAGTTCGCACAATAGCACGTCTTTGCGAACCCTGATGCATTTCGGGGTGAAGCAATCTCCTTCTCAGTATAGAGATTGCCGCGTCGCAAGTGCATGCTCCTCGCAAAGACTTATTTTTGTACGCACTTTATTTGAATCGTCGATTAGCTTCCTGCGTGCATCACAACCCCATAAATCAAAATGATCTGCCCTAGATGATAGGCCGCCATATTCATCACTCGCCCGTTCTTAATTGGCTGGACAAATTTATTCCAGGCAAGGATCGCATCGGAGAGCATGAAGAGGGCAGCCCCAATGCTAACAGTGATCGCGGCGCCAGAACTCCATTCAGGGCGAGAGAGGGTTATCAGTGCTGAGAGTAACATAATCGCGATAACGGCTGTATAGGTAAGGACAGGTTTTAATAAGGATTCTTTGCTTTGCTTGACCAAGCCTGTTGCAATTTGTTTATAAAGTTGTGCAGCAATAATGCCCAATAAGACAGCCCAAATTAAAGCTGCTATATTAAATGCGGGGAGAGTTTGATTAAAGCCAATGATATAAGCAATATGTGCCAGTAAAAAAGCGACTAAACCAGCAATAAATTGTTCTTTCGGGAGCATTAAGAAAATATCTCCCGCCATTGAAAGAATGATCCCAATCCCGAACCAGAGAGTAATGCCTTGTAATCCCGTAGATATAAGCAGAAAGATAAAGAGAAAAACCATCGTAACCGGTTTTAGAAAATACTCCAGTTTTTTCCAGCCTTTATAGACAGCGTACCAATCTAGCAGGGCAGATAATAGGGTGAGGATGAGAATAAATTGCATGATTTTTCTCCTGGCCTAGCGTTTTTTCTTTTCTTTCGGTGGATTATATCCAAAACGGCGTAGGTAGTTTTCGTTGTTGCGCCAATCTTTGAGAACTTTTACGCGTAATTGCAGGAAGATTTTGCGCCCGCTCATTGCCTCGATTTCTTTACGGGCAGCGGAACCAATTTTTTTAAGCGTTCTCCCGCCTTCGCCAATAACGATACCTTTTTGCGAATCTCGTTCAACAAAGACAGTCGCGGCGATATAGGCACCCTTATCTCCACGCTCGGTGAACTCGTCCACGCGGATGGCGATGCTGTGCGGGATTTCGTGGCGGAGGAAAATAAGACAGGCTTCGCGAATCAACTCTGCGGCAATATCACGTTCGTAGAGGTCAGTGACTTGCTCGGGAGGAAAATCGGGAGGGCGTTCTTCAAGGTTTTCGATAATTATTTCGATGAGCGCATCACGCCCGTCGCCACGTGTGGCGGAGAGGGGGAGCACCAGATCTGCTGCGGGGAAAATCTCTCTGTAGGCGTTTTGACGGGATTCTGTTTCCTCGGGCGTTAACCTGTCTGTTTTATTGGTAGCAAGTAGAAGAGGCGGGCGACGCGGAATTTCCAATAAAAGGGAGGCGATCATCTTGTCTTCATCTGTTGGATTAACGGAGGCATCTACCAGCCAGAGAATCAAATCCACACCATCGAGGGCTTCTTCCGCATTCAGGTTGAGGGCTTTGCCCAATTTATGGTGCGGGTTATGCAAACCGGGAGTATCAACAAAAATGATTTGTGCTACATCGGAGGTGAGGATGCCAAGTTGCGCACGGCGTGTGGTCTGTGGGCGAGGCGAAACAGCGGCAATTTTTTGACCAAGCAACGCGTTAACGAGGGTGGATTTACCAACATTGGGGCGGCCGATAACGGCGACAAAGCCAGAGCGAAAGTTATTTTCCATAGGGGGTAAGTTTAGGGTTTAAAGTTGAAGGTTCAAGGTTGAAAGTTTCTAAAATCTTAGTGTCAGTTTACCATGCAAAGATCAGGAAATGGGGTATGCTTTTTCTATAGCTGCAATGAGAGCCTTTATGCTGATCGGTTTGCTGACGTAATCATCCATGCCATTTGCAAGGTGTTTTTCACGATCACCTTCGAGCGCGTGGGCTGTCATTTCTATAATACGGGGTTGTCTTTCTTGGGGATATTGCTCCAAAGAAAATAACATCCACCAACATAATCGTCAGGATATTCACGTTCTTCGCTTTGATTTCGATTTGTGCCCTTTTAGCTTGATGGATTCTCAGAAATATATAGAAAGCCAATCTTTTCAGAGCTCGAAAAAAATTAATCTTTCCGTTCTAATCGCAAACAGGTGCAGGGATAGCCCGCGTTATCACTTTTAAAGCGACGTGCTTCGATAAAGCCTTCGCTTTTGTAGAGAGAGATCGCATTTTTATTGCCGTCCAGGACGATAGTCCATGCGCCAGAGCCGATGGTTTCGATTCCATTTTGAAGCAAACGACGCCCAATGCCTTGATGATAATAGTCGGGGTTAACATAGAGCCACGCGAGGTATGTCCCGTCCACACCGACGAAGCCAACGACTTCGTCTTCATCCACGGCGACAAATTTATCGCTCTTTTTGAGTTCTTCCACTTCATCATCTTTTTCGATAGGCACAAAAGCTCTTGGGTCACAGGAGCCGAGTAGTTCATCGGGGCGTGCGGCATCATGAATAGCGCAGATTCTTTTCCAATCTTTTTCTTTGTAAGGGCGGATTGTGATCATTATTTTTCCTGTTTATATTTGAAGGCACGCATTTTCTTTCTGAAATTTTGCCATTCCTCTTCGAGTGGAGCGTTTCCCAGATTGCTCTCAACTTTTTGGAGCATTTCTTCGAGCTGGGCACTAGGGCTATTTGTTTCACGCCCTAATGCATGGAGCATCTGACCATGGAGTTTCAGCGCGCGTAATTTGATCCAGAAGAAGGGAGTCTTATTGAAAGCCAGGAGTAAGTCTTCGATTTCTTTTAATGCCTGCTCCGTTTTGCCGTGTCTGAAGAGGGAGAGAGCTTGAAGATAGTCTGTCCACACGAAAGAGTCTGGGTGAGAATGTTCTATAAGGGTTTGTCTGACTTTGGGGAGATTTTCTTCAAAGGCAGTCAGATTGTTCTGAGAGAGAAAGACACTTAGCTCCAATGCTTTTGCATTTAGGAGAATGGTGTCTAGCCCAGCTGCTTGTGAATACGCGTACGCTTGCTGAAGCAGGGCATCACCTTTAGGGTCACCGAGCAAGCTTAGGGTCACGCCGAGACGCGCGAGATTCTCCAGCTTGGCAAAACTTCCTTCATCCGCATCAACACCAAATTTATAGAAAGTTGCTGCTTTGGGGAGTGCACCCAGACGAGTATTTATATCTCCCAGCACTTTATAGCCCATGGAAACTATTTCAGTATGACCATGATTTTCACCAATTTCAATCGCTTTATGGGCATATTCCCACGCTGTGCCAAAGGAGGCGAGCTCGGTTTCATTCATTCCTGCATAGGAATAGCCATATCCCAACATGCGCCAACTATCTACTTGTTTAGCTAAACGAACAGCTTTAAGGGAATGCTCCTTACCTTTTTCATAATTAGCAAGGAAATAATGCCCCAAGCCCATAATACTATGGGCAATAACAGGGCCATTTATGGCTCTTGAAAGGGTTAGTTCGCGTAAAGAACGCATCCCGGATTCAATGCCTTTTGCGGGCCAGCCCGTTCCTATCCAGATAACTGCCATTTGATAATTAGCATGTCCTGAAGCTGCTAATATATCTAAATCTTGAGCGTTTTCCCCCAGGTGCAAGGCCTTTCGAATAGGCTCTTGCGATTCTTGAAATTGGCTGCGCATATACAGAAATACACCACGATGTATTTCTGCATTCATCTCTGCAACAGTAAGTTCTCCTTTGAGATAAGGCAATGCTTCGTCAACGCGTGCTAAACCCTCTTCGAACTCATTTCGGACCATATGAACGTCGCTCATACCATCCAGTGCAGCACCGATGAGCAACTTGCTGGTGCGCTCTTTTCCTATAGAGAAGAAGGCTTGCATAATTTCTTCCAGCGCATTTGCATCGTCATTTTGGAAGAGCATAATCTGCCAGCTTGCATAAAGATCGTAGATTTGTTTATCTTGCAGGGATCTTGTGTTGATTAAGGCTTCTGCACGTTTATAGGCGGTAGTTGCATCTTTGATAGAGAGAAGATAATAAGCATCTTTACCCGCCTGTACCCACAGATCAAAGGCGAGAGAGAATTCGCCCGCCTGTTCATAGAGTTCTGCCAAAATGGCAGCCTGTGTATCTTGGCCTTTTTTGCCAATTTCTTCTAATGCTCTGGCTACTTTTTTATGCAATAAACGACTTTTGATAATAGGCAGAGAAGCAATTAATATTTCACGAATTTTCTCATGCACAAATCTAAACTCGAGATCGTTTTTGTCGCTCGTTTTCTGAATGAGTTGAGCTTCTTCCAATTCTTCAATAATATGCGCCATTAACTCTAAAGATAGAGCGGCCGCTTTCTCCAAAAGAGAAAAGTCAAAAGGGCTTCCTTGTATTGCGGCAAGTATTAGAACTTCTCGTGCAAGGGGAGAGAGTTTTTTGACTCTCATCTCGATCAATGCTTTCATACTGGCAGGGATAGGTAGATGAAAATCAACCCTTCCTTTTTCTGATGATTCTCTGTACGCTGACAACATCTCCAATACAAAGAAAGGATTTCCACCTGTATCACGCAAAAAACGGGTAGCAATTTCTGGTGACAGTTTTTCTTCAAAAAGATAAAAGGCTAAATCTGAAATATCTTCTGTATTCAATCGAAGCATTTCGATAAGCTCTATACGATTTCTTATTGCGCCCAATAAAAGCTGATCTATCCCAGAGTTTTTCTCTTCTATGCGAGCTGTAATAATTAGGCTCAAAGTTTGGCTTAAAAAGACAGATTGTTCTACTAAAAATGTCAGTAAAGATAAGGTCGCCTCATCTGCCCAATGTGCATCATCCACAAAAAGAATGCAAGGTGTTTCTTTCGATATTAACGAGAGAAGATTTTTAATTGCCTCGAAAATAAATGAATTTGCGTATGGCGTTTCCAGCTCTTCTGTCAGATCACCTTTCCCCTTGCGTAGTTTGGGCAGGAGCATTGCTAAAGGCTCGAGCCACATATCTGGTAGCTCTTCCCAAGTTTCTTCGCTAATCTCACGACGAAGCATATCTGCCCAAGGTCGATAAGGGAGGTTTTCATCTGTGGGATTGCAAGATAAAACTAATAGACGTGGAGAAACTTCCAGAGATTGATAAAATTCTTTAACAAGACGGGTTTTCCCTGCCCCAGCCTCCCCCAGAATTAATGCAGCATTACCTTTAAGGTAAGAGTCTTTTAGAATTTGGATAGAGTCCTGCTGACCAACAAAGGGTGCTTCTAAACTGGATTTGATAGACCATGCGGGACGTACGTGTGAGGGGCTTGCTTCCGTTTTTTGAAAAATTACCGGTTCCAATGAACGGATTCTCTCTGAAAGCGGCACCCCCAGCTTTTTGTCAAATAATGTCTTTACGCCAATATAATGCTGTTGAACTTTTTCAGGCTGACCTATTTTCAGCAAACAGATCAGTAACTCATAATGTAGTTCTTCGTCAAACCCATCAATTTCAAGAGCCGTTCGTAATAATTGAAGTGCTTTCTCATCTGCACTGACAATATTTTCATGCCTGATAAGGCTCTTCAGAACAGAAATATAACCTTGCTCTAAATTTTGGGTTGTTTGTGTCCACCATTCTTCCAGCCTATACGAAACTGACATATCTGCATTATGAAATACAGACCCGTGCCAAAGTTCAACAGCTTTGGTAAGTTGTTGATAAATATGAACAGGTAAAGGGCGGTCTTCTTGCCAAATTCTGGGCAAATTACCAGCCTTCAAGATCAAATCTTCATATTCTCGTAGATCAACAGATACTTGCTCAAAATCTAATGAAATCGTATCTTGGTGAGTTTGTACAAATTCACTATCAGGCAGAATTCGACGTAATTTATTTAACAGATCTCGTAATTGACGACGCTGTTTTTCATCAGTTTTTTCTGGCCAGAAAAGTTCTGCTAATTGCTCTCGTCCAATCGGTTTACCGTGTGCTGCCAGATAAAAAAGCAAAGCCCGCGTTGCACGTCTCCGAACGGTAATTAGTTCACCGTTCAGATATACAAGGGGCGGGCCAAGTAAACGAATATCTAGCATCTTTTTCTCACTCTAGGGTAATAAAGAGGGGCGTAAATCCCTTAGATCATTATATCTCTCCACATAAAATTGAAATCCTATCTATGTTGCCGTAATCTCCTGTGCAGCCTGTAAAATCTCGTGGGCAGAACGCAAGGTCCCTTCGCCCACATCGCCGAGCATTTGCGCCAGTTCAAGCAAACGAGCGTCTTTTTCCAGAGTCTCAACACGAGTCAGTGTGCGCCCGTCATGAAGCAATTTCTCTACTTTCAAATGTTGATCGCCAAAAGCTGCCAATTGAGGTAAATGAGTTACACAAAAGACTTGATGCTGTCGTCCTAATTGCCAAAGTTTTTCACCAACGACCATTCCGATTCGGCCGCCGATGCCTTGATCAATTTCATCAAAAATTAACGTGGGGACTTCATCAGCGCGGGCAAGAATATTTTTAAGAGCAAGCATCATTCGCGAGGTTTCACCACCAGAGGCAACTTTGACAAGCGGTTTCAACCCTTCGCCTATATTTGGTGCGAGCAAAAACTCCACTTGGTCAAAGCCATTTTCGCTGAAGGCAATCCGTTCTCCATTGAGCGGCAAGCCCTCTTCATCAGGCAGGGTTGTGAAATCAACGGCAAATTTCGCTTTTTCCATACGTAGATCTGCCAATTCGGCAACGATACCCTTGCTCATTTTTTGCGAGGCAGCTTTTCGCAAATCGGAGAGTTTTTTCCCTTGCTTTGCTAACTCTTTGAGCAAAATCTTTTCCGCTTTCTCAAGCTCATCTTTTCGTTCAGAAGCTGTGCTGATATTCTCCAACTCACGGCTGGCGTCTGCGCCAAAGGCGATCACAGCTTCAATGGAGCCACCGTATTTTCGTTTTAAACTTTGCAATAGATCAAGACGCTCTTCAACCTCTTCAAGTCGGGAGGGATTAAATTCGACTTTTTCAAGATAGGTGCGCAAATCACGTGAGAGATCGCCGAGATTTTCAAGGATGAGTGCGGCACGCTCGTGGATTTCAGCTTGCGCGGCGTCTATTTTCGTGAGAGCAGAGAGGTGCGTTATCGCCTCCCCAAAAGCATCTGTCACTGGGGGGGCTTCAGGATTCCCCTCGTCAAGGATAGCAAGAGACTCTTGAGCATGAAGGGCGAGAGCCTCAGCATTGGCGAGTCTGTCGCGCTCTTCTTTGAGAGTCTCATCTTCGTTGGGGAGGGGATTGACCGCTTCAATTTCTTCTGCCTGATAGGTGAGCAGTTCTATGCGGCTTTTGGCATCTTCTTGCAGACGACGTAATTTATTCAGTTCAGTGCGGAGGGTGGTGAGTTTTTTATATGTCGTGCGGTAGGTGCTTAGGGCCGAATCTGCATTTGAATAGCGGTCGAGCAAGCCCAAATGCGCGTGCGTATCGAGCAGAGATAGATGCCCGGATTGCCCGTGAATATCTATCAAATAGGCACCAAGCGATTTGAGAATCCCAACATTCACCGTCCGCCCGTTAACGCGGGCAACGCTGCGTCCCTCTGGTTTAATTTCGCGGCTGAGGGTGAGATAATCTTCATCATCAAGCAAGTCTTCAGATTTAAGTATCTCGAGGATTGCAGTACGTTCATCTCCTGCGAGGTGAAAAGTGCCTTCAACGAGGGCCTGATGCGATTCGGCACGTACCATGCTGGTATCGGCACGCCCGCCAATGAGAATTTCGACAGCGTCAAGGATGATGGATTTTCCTGCGCCAGTTTCGCCTGTGAGAATGACGAGACCTTTGCCAAAATTTAATTCGAGCTGGTTAATAATTGCGAAGTTTTGAATACGAAGTTCTTTAAGCATAATTATTTAATCGTAAATCCTGAAAGACCGGCATAGACGGCAGGTGTGGCGATGAAAAGATAAACGCCTTGCCAAATAACTGGTAAAAGCCAGAAGATGGAAAAGTTTCCCATATATTCAGGGTTGGAAAATATGAATAGAAGCGTGGATATTCCGCCGAGCATAGATGGAAGCCCACCTAAAACAACGCCAACTGTAATGACAATAAAGAGCGTGCGTGAACGACGGCGGTTTGTAGCGGCTTGTGCGCCGCGTACAATGAGTGTTGCGGCAAAGGGGGCAAAAAAGAGTACCCCAAAGCCATAAAACCAATTTGAAATAAATCCAACGATGGCAGAAGCGATGCCGGAAAGAATCGCAGCTGTGAAGAAGCCCAAGAGATAATCTGCCCAAAGCGCATTTTCAAAAGTCTTTTTCTGCGCGTTGACGCATTCTTTGCACCTATAGCCCGTTGACATGTGAACGGCGCATTTTGGGCAAATCGGTTTTTCACATCGATTGCAACGGAGGGTAGTTTCTGTTGTAGGGTGGTTAGCGCAGTAGAGTTGAGTCATAAAATTGTTTATCCACAGATTTAGCAGATTTTTAAAGAAAAGGTGTTGGTTGAGTAGTCTCGAATGCTTTTAGAGGGGCGTACACCTGCACTTGCGGCGCAGGTACAAGTGTCGAAACCAGTATTACCTAAATGTGGTTTCGATACGCCGAAAAGCATCGGCTACTCAACCACCGTATAAATTTCTACTTCTCTATTAGAAGGGTTTTGATCCATATGTGCTGTCAAGTTGCGATAGAAGTAATCCAAATCACCAAAGCGAATGAATTTTGCAGAGTAATCTGCCGAGCGGACGTCTACGCGATCTCCTGCATCCAGCCCGATAGGTGTTTGCCCATCCACGCTGAGAACGGCATTTTCACTGTGTACGGTGATACTGACAGAGGATCTCTCTGCCAAAACAACAGCCCGATCAATGGAGAGATGCGGAGCAATTGGCACGATCAGAATATTGCGTAACTCTGGTGGCAAAATGGGACCGCCCGCTGCGAGCGCATAGGCTGTAGAGCCAGTCGCTGTTGAGGCGATCAAACCATCTGCAACATAGGTTGTTAGTTGTAAGCCATCCACGCTGGCAGAAATATGTACGGGGTTAAGATACTGCCCACGACTGACAACGGCCTCGTTCAACGCGTGCCAAGTACCTTGTTTCTCTCCAGCACGGAATAATTCTACGCGGAGCATTAAACGTTTTTCGATCCAGAAATCGCCGAGCAACATTTTATCAATCATCTCGTGCCAGGAATCACGTTGTACCTGGATCAGAAATCCCAGCTTGCCCATATTGATTCCCAAAATAGGTACATCGCAGGGAGCACAGAGATGCCCGGCACGTAAAACTGTTCCGTCACCGCCAACTGAGATCAAAAGGTCAAACTCGCCTGCTTTAACACGTTTACGCAAATCTTCGTTATTAAGCGAGCCGATCGCGGCGTCCAACCCTTTCTCATTGAGATAATCTACAATCGCCTGAGCCTCATATAAGGCTTCAGGAAATCTCGGATGAACAGCAACGACAACTTGTTTAGGTATAAATGAAGAAGACATAACGCCCCTATTATACAGGACTCATGCAAGTCTTTGGTCACAGATTTTTCTATAACCACAGCCTCTGCAACGTGAGGCAGAACTATGCGAACAAGCGACTTCCTTGCGCCTATCATCTCGTCGCATTTCGGCAAGAATATCAAGAAGAGCGGCTTCCAACGCCGGCGTATAATCAACTGCAAAATCCCGATTGCTATAGTGGATAATTCCATAAGGAGGACGTTTCCCCATCGTTTTGTGGACAAGCAAACAGTAGGACGCCAATTGATAGATATGGGAATCATAAGGCGCATCAGGTGCTTTTCCCGACTTCACTTCAATGGGGATAATTTTCCCGTTTCGCTCCACAAGATAATCTGGCCTGCCGGTTAAACGCATTGAGGCATCGTAAAGAGGCTTCTCCACCCGCCCCCATTGACCGGTGTCCGTATAGATCACGCGTCCACCTGGTAAACCAGTTCGCCTCCGCTGACGATTTGATTGCCAGAAGAGAAAGATTGCAATGAGAAGGAGAATAAGGAAAATATAAATAGTCATTTCTTATCAAAAGTGTTAGTGAGGCGTATGATGATTATTTCTTTCACCATCAGCAAAGAATTATACCGTGTTTGGTATTTCAATCTTCTACAAAAACCATATCCGAAAGTGCTTTTATCTGGTATCTTTCTCTCATCAAAAACCATTTTAGAGATTTTCACTTCCCCTTGAATAAAACCCTCCTTTCCCTCCTCACGATCCTTCTCCTAACAGGATGCGCTCCACAAACGGATGCCCCCCTCCCAACGCTTCCAGCGGCTGAGATAGCTTCGCCCGTCCCGCCCGCCGACGTGAGCTTGCCTCCGCTTCGATACGCGATTCTCGCTCCCACGACTTCCGTTAACCTTTGGTCTCTCTTTGACGAAGAAGGTGCCTCCTACGAAAACTACGCCGTGCAAGGGGAATATTATCCGCGTCTTTATCATCTTGCCCCACCCAACAACGAACTCACCCCTCTCCTTGTCGATGGATTTCCATCTCCTATAGTAGAAGAGGGTGAATATTTCACCGCCACAGTTACCCTGCTCCCGAATCTGGTTTGGTCAGATGATACACCCCTTACCACTGAAGACGTCGCTTTCACGATCAATACCGCGCTGGAATTTGAACTCGGCTTAAATTGGGCAGAATTCTATAATAAAGAAAAATTGGATCATGTTGAAGTCGTAGACACTCAAACGATCAAATACTTCTTCTTGCAGCCACCCAGTGCGGGAGATTGGCAACACGGTGCCTTAATTGGTGTCTTTGCTAACCAAGCTTACTGGCAAGAAAAAATTATTGAAGCCAAAAATCTCCTGCCTCTTGCCGAAGATGATCTCCTCATGGCTGAATATCAAACCCAAATTGATGCCCTCGATACTGAAGCAACGATTATTTTTGAATATATGCAAACACTAAAAGAGAAAACCAGCGAATATCGTGGGCAAAACCAACTTCTAATAGATCGTAAATTTCGACGAGATTCTTTCAAAAAGAAACTCGAACTTGCCCAAAGAAAAAAACGCGAAAAGCTTGCCATTGCTCGCGCTGCTCTTTACGCACTCGACGATGCCAATGAACCTCGCGCAGGGTTCTGGCAACTTTCAAAAGAAAATCCTTTTGTTGAAAACACCGCTCTCACTACATCCCATTTTGAAAATGCTCGTTATACGCTCCATTCTCGTGATACTGCGCTGCAAGCCCTCCTAGCCAACGGAGTAGATTTTATGCTCAGTCGGCAGGGGCTCACCGCCACTGAAATCGAAGAGCTTTCTACCGACCCCGCGATCGATTTTATTGAAAATCGCCGCAACGACATTCGATTTCTACTTTTCAACACGAAGAACTCTTATTTGGATGATATTGCACTGCGCCGCGCTCTATTCTGTTTGATTGACCCTGAATTTCTTGCTAACACAAAACTCGACGGGGCAGTCGCGCCTGCATTCGGCTGGATACACCCCGAGAACATCGGTTGGTATCCCGGCAAGATCGAGCCACCCTGCGCCGATATGGACGCGGATGCTCGTCTTGCTGCGGGGATGCGCACCCTCAAAATGGCAGGCTATGTCTGGGAGCAGGAACCAAGCCCAAATCACGTCGGGAGCGGGTTGAAGCTTCCGTCGGGAGAAAACTTCCCATCTATCACGCTCCTCGCTCCACGTGAAGACCCATCCAGAATAGCTGCGGCATCCTATATTGAAGAGCTGGCAGGTCAGCTTGGCGTCCCGCTAAAAACAGAAATTATCCCCGCTGACGATCTTTTCTTCACTGTATATGGTGTTGCCGACTACGATCTAGCGATTGTCGGCTGGAGTCTTTCTTTATATCCTGATTATCTCTGTGATTTTTTCGCGGAAGAGAATCCTTATAATTATAGCAACGTAGCGGTGCAATCAAAATGTGCGCAATTTTTAGAGACTAGCAACCTTGAGCAAGCACGTGAACAGCTTTTTGAAATTGAAGTGTTGCTCTGGGATAACTTACCCGCCCTACCCCTTTTCTCAAGCAAAATAACCGAAGCCTATCGAAATATCACCCTTCCCTTTGAAAGTTATCTTGGTGGTATTGCCCACGCGCTATACGGTGCACCGACTTTACTTGCACCAGAAGATAAATAAGGCTGTGCCATTACTCAAATATAAAAAAACTGCAAGCTCTTTTTCTCTCAGATTTTCAAAATCTTTGCTATAATCTTCTATTATTCTGAAACAGGGAATTTTCTTATGACCCATCGTATTTTAATTGTTGATGACCATCGTGATGTAATCCGTTTACTTCACTCGGCTTTGGATTCTCTCGAACATGAATTTGAGATTATAGAGACTCCTTCTGGGGAGGAAGCGTTTTTAGAAGTCTCACGGAACAATATTGACCTTGCCGTCATTGATTACCTCTTACCTGGCATGTCTGGTTTGGAGTTGATGGCTAAAATCAAAGCCCGCAATCCAGATGCACAGATCATTCTGATTTCTGGGTCTAAAGAAAGAAAAATCCGTAATGAGTTGCGAGATGCGGGCGCATTTGCTTTTTTCGAGAAACCAATCTCGTTGACCGATTTTCTTGATGCTGTTGAACGATGTCTGGAAATAGAAAGAACCGTTCTTCCTACAGAAGAGGATAATGGTGAGGTTTCTGACGCGCATAAGAATATGTCTGGCTTGCTTGCTAAATTTCGCCAGAATATGAAAGCACAAGTTATTTTCTTGCTTTCTGATCAGGGGCATGTTCTAGCGAGAGCGGGTGTGCTCGAGGATAGCAGCCTCGAGGCTTCGCTTCTTTCGGCGCTGATGGGTATTTTTCGTGCCGGACAAAAAGTATCTGGCTATATTCATCAGGAAACACCCTTGAGCTATCATATCTTTCCAGGAGGCGATCAAGATGTATTATTGGTGCCTGTTAATCATGCTCATGCGCTGGTTGTCGCAGGGGAAAAAATTGCCGAACGGAAAAAGGTGCTTGATCTGACCGATGCCTTGATGATGCTGAAAAGCGAAGTAGAGCATGTTCTCGATGCGATTGGTATTACTCGTCCCTCCGCAGAGGAGATGGATGAGTACCTTGAATCAGAAGATATTCCAGAAGAGCAAGTTGAAGATGAAATCACATCAAATGAGCTGGACGCACTCTTCAAACAGAAAACAAAAATTCAAACAGATGAAATTACCTCTTTTTGGGATGATGCCGTAGAAACACAAAAAGTACAAGAAGTAGATGCCGACAAGCTCTCTTATGAACAAGCACAACAACTTGGGCTAACGCCGCAAGACGATGCTTAAAACTTTGCGTTATCCCCTCCCCTATGTTAGAATACCGTCCGCCTAAATCGGCAAACTTTTTACAAAGGGGTATGGTGCAATGGCAGCACACCGGCCTTTGAAGCCGTTGATCTTGGTTCGAATCCAGGTACCCCTGCTAATTTTATGCAAGAAAAAACAAGCCTTTCTCCGTTGCCTTTGGGAACAGATGAAGGCTTGTTTTTTTGTCTATAAAGACCCGAAAGGTTTTATTATTTTCTTTCTATTGATAAGATGATTTTTAAGAACTAAATTCTAAACTAGCTATTCTTCGATTGAAACCTTTCGGGTTTTCAATTACTTAAGGAATCTCTATGAAAATAACCTCCATCATCCTTGCCGCAGGGCAGGGAACGCGTATGAAATCTGAATTGCCGAAAGTGCTTCACCCTGTTTGTGGGAAGCCGATGGTCTGGCACGCTCTCCAAGCCGCGCAATCTGCGACGAGCGAGAAGCCCGTTATGGTAATTGGACATGGTGCTGAGCAAGTCCGTGATTCGGTCGGGGATTCGGCGAGATTCGTTGTCCAAGAAGAAAGATTGGGAACCGGACATGCCGTGCAAGAAGCAGAATCTACATTGAAAGGTGAGGCTGCTTTTGTGCTTGTGAGCAGTGCCGATATGCCCCTCCTGACAGAGGATACCCTCTCCAAACTTGTTAGCACGCAAAAAGCGAATACTGGTCCCATGACCATGCTCACCATCATCGCAGACGACCAGCGCGGATTTGGTCGCATCATGCGCGGAGAAGATGGTGGTGTACGCGCCATTCTCGAAGAAGCAGATTGCACAGAAGAGCAAAAAGCGATCAAAGAAGTTAATGTTGGCGCATATTGTTTTAGCGCAGACTGGCTCTGGGATGCGCTCTCACGGATCCCGCTTTCGGCGAAGGGAGAGTATTATCTCACTGATACTGTTGCTTTAGCGGTAGATGCCGGGATGCGCGTAGAAGCGATCACGCTCGATGATGCAGTTGAAGCCATCGGCGTTAATAGCCGAATCCATCTTTCTGAAGCGGAAGCAGGCATGAGGTCACGTGTGAATCGGGCGCATATGTTGAAAGGCATCACGATGATTGACCCCGCATCCACTTATATTGGCATGGATGTAGAAATTGGGCAAGATAGCGTCATCCATCCCAACACATTTTTGCGTGGAGAAACAAAAATTGGCGCAGGCTGTGAGATTGGTCCCAACAGCATTATTACTGATTGCACAATTGGCGACCGCTGTGAAATTTTATCTTCAGTGCTAGAAAAAGCGATATTGGAAGATGACGTAGATATGGGCCCCTTTGCCCGCCTGCGAAAAGGCGCGTATTTATCGAAAGGTGTTCACATGGGCAATTTCGGCGAGGTGAAAGATTCGCGGCTTGGTGAGGGCGTGAAGATGGGGCATTTCTCTTATGTGGGCAATGCTACCATCGGCGCGGAAACAAATATTGGCGCAGGGACGATTACCTGCAATTATGATGGCAAAAATAAATATCATACCGAAATTGGCGAAAAAGTGTTTATAGGTAGTGATACTATGCTCGTTGCCCCGCTTAATATTGGCGACCGTGCGAGCACTGGTGCGGGCGCAGTGGTAACGAAAGATGTGAAAGAAGATACGCTTGCGGTGGGGATGCCCGCGCGGTCTATACGGAAATTGAACCAGAGGTAAACGGAGATGAACGAAGATAAAAATATTTTTGCTTATCTTCGTTCACGTTGATTAAAAAAGGACAAAAAATTGATAAAAACAGAATGGGGTATTCTCATAATTGCCCTCCTGCTCATTTTAGATTTACTCATCGCCGCCACACGCGTTAGCTTATCTAATGTGCGCCTAGCTAAATTAGTAGATAAAAACGATAGTAGAACAAAAAGTGTTATCCAACTCATTGAAAGCTCTCGTTTGGGTGCAGTCTTGCGCCTAAGTCAAACCTTTATGCGTTTTGGCATTGCAATCTTGAGCTTCTCTCTTCTCCAAAAATGGATCGGTGATGCGCAACCTGTTTGGCTTTTTCAATTATTTGGGCTAATTTTAATGACGCTCATCATGCTCCTTATTGAATTTACTGTTGAAACAACAGCCTTAGAAAACGCAGAAAAATGGGCGCAGCAACTTGCATTCTTCGGGCAATTTTTGCTTTTTCTCTTTACGCCCTTTGTCATATTGCCTCTTCTTTTGCTTAGTCCACGCCGCACATCACATAATTCTCTTGACCAAATGACAGAAAACGAGCTCAAAATTTGGGTAGAATCAGAAGAAAATAAAGAGTTGGAACCAGAAGAAAAACGTATGATTTCCGAAATTATGGAATTCGGAGAAACAATGGCGCGCGAAATTATGGTGCCACGCATTGATGTCATCGCGCTCGACGAAGCCGAGACCACGCTCACATCTGCTGTGCAAGCCTTTCTCGATTCTGGCTATTCCCGCCTACCCTTCTTCGCCGAAAGCATTGACAATATCCTCGGTTTTCTCTATGCCAAAGACCTTCTTCCCACTCTTCAATCGGATAAAAAAGATGTCAATCTTCGCACCCTTTTGCGCGAGGCGTATTTCATCCCTGAAACTAAAAAAGCTGATGCCCTCCTTTCCGAAATGCAAAAAGACCGCCGTCATATGGCAATCGTCGTAGACGAATACGGCGGTGTTTCTGGCGTGGTAACCCTCGAAGATATCATTGAGGAAATCATCGGCGAAATTCAAGACGAATATGATGGACTAGAAGAAGAAAATTACGAAGAAATTAGCAAAAGAGAATATCTCTTTCGTGGACGTATAGATTTGGACGATTTTGCTGATATTACAGGGAGGGATTTGCCCGAGGGCGATGCTGATACCCTGGCCGGATTTCTCTACGAAAAATTGGGACGTGTGCCAAAAGGCGGAGAAAGCGTTCGTGAGAACGGCTTGCTACTGACCATCGAGCAGGTTTCTGCCAGACGCATCCGTCGCGTCCGCGTTGTGGATGAATCAATCCTTGTAAAGGAAGAAAAAGAAGATGAGCAAAATAAAAAATAATTCTTCTCAAGAACTAATTACGCTCGCCAATGAGATTCGAAAAAATGCCTACGCAAAATACTCCAATTATGCGGTTGGCGCGGCACTTCTTGGCAAAAGCGGAAAAATATACACCGGTGTAAATGTAGAGAATGCCGTTTATCCACTTACCCTTTGTGCCGAGCGTGTAGCCATCTTTAAGGCTGTCTCTGAAGGTGAACGTGAATTTGACGCGATCGCTGTCGTGACCGACAACGGCGGTTCTCCTTGTGGCTCATGCAGGCAAGTCCTCGCTGAGTTTGGACTCGATATGACCGTCTACATCGCTGATGGTGAAGAAAACCTGCTTGAAGAAACGACTGCTGAAAAATTATTACCCCGCGCTTTTGGTGCAGGAGATTTACCTTAACGTATTGTGTAAAACGTATTCCGTAATTATCTTACGCAATACGTAATACGCAATACGCACTTTACGCCATGAATTCCCCTCGCTCATTTAATGTAGAAGCCATCGTCCTCCGTCATCGTAACTGGCGTGAGGCAGATCGCTTAATCACTTTATATACCCGCCAGCGGGGGAAAATCCGCGCGGTTGCAAAAGGAGCGCGTAAAATACGTTCGCGCAAGGCTGGGCATGTTCAGCCTTTTACACGAATCTCTATCCAGGTTGCACGAACACGGGGACCTTATATCATCACTCAAGTTGAAACTTTAGACGCCTACCCTCCCTTGCGGGAAGATTTAAAATTGACGGGGAATGCCTCTTATCTTGTTGAGTTATTAGATCGATTCACTTACGATGAAGAAGAGAGAAATACCGCCCTTTTTAATCTTCTGGAAAATAGCCTGAGTCGCCTATCTCACGGAGATGATGTCTGGACAGTCATCCGCTATTATGAGATGCGCCTGCTTGATTATGTCGGATTTCGCCCTCAACTTTTTCACTGTGCTAATTGCGAATCTGAGATCAAGGCTGAGAACCAATTCTTCTCCGCTGCTCAGGGTGGGGTTTTATGCCCACAATGTGGCGTTGGGCAAAACTCTGCCCGCCCCGTTGATGTAGAGATGTTGAAATACCTCCGTCATTTTCAACGCAGTTCATATGATGATGCACGACAAGCGAATCCGAAACCCAAAACCAGGGCAAATATTGAGAGCTTAATGCAGTTTTATCTAACTTGTGTCTTGGAGCGCGGATTGAATTCACCGCAGTTTTTGAAAGAAGTGGGGATGAAGTGAAGCTCCTCTCTATCTTGTCGGGCATCTTCCCTGAATTTAGCTTTTAGGATTTATAAAAAGCCGCAACGCAGAGCATTGCAATTAGAAAAAAACGTTTTGCATAAACCCTAATATTATTTCTTCTTCTCCCAACCGACTACAAAAACCGCTCCTAAAATCCCCGCTAGCCAACCAAAATAATGCCAGAGAATACGCTGTTTGCGCGGACTTTTAATACGATAAAAAAGTTTCGCCATAAAAGTGCGCCGCCAAAGTGCACCGCCTAAACGACTGCCTAATACCCTCCCCTTATACCCTTGAAAGCTGAAATCATTTTTCTCGAAGGCATGCAAAATCTCTTTTGTCGCTATAGGTCCATAGCCTAATGCAGGGCTAATACCTTCGCCGAGAAGTGCATCCACACCTAGTGCATCTCCAGCAAGAAGCACGCGCGGAATAGCTGGCGTTGTGGTTGGCTCATACCAACGGATGGGATGCCCCTCTAATTTATAGTCCTTTAAGTTATAGCCATGCTTTTTCATTTCATCGGCTAAAAGAGTCCGCAAGGGCGCACGCCCTTCTCGTTTGACGATATTGCTATCGTATATCCCCCAACAGCGCATTGGCTCTCCATTGACGAGGGCGGGGAAATCCCAAATATAGCCGGATATACCCTGCGGGACAACGTTAAAATCAAAAGAAGCTATTTCTTGCGGAAGCCCCTTTTCTTTTCTGGGTGTAATTACTTCCAATGCCCGTGCCACATGTGGATGTGAATCTTTCTCTACCGCACGGCGCACAATGCTATTTGAGCCATCTGCACCAACGACAACTTTGGCTCGAAAATCACCCTGATCTGTTTTTATGAGGACGTAGTCTTTGAAGCTCTCCACTTTTTTAACGGTAATTTCTTCTTTGATTTCTACACCCCTTTCTTTGGCTTTATTTGCTAGCCACGCATCAAACTCGTTACGGCGCACTGTGCGAAAGATAGATTTTCTGTTGAAAAAGCGAGCGACCAAACCTCGCCCTTTGTAGTTGAATAAGGCGCTATCTACATTTACATGCTTGACTTCATCCAGATCTAGGCCAAGTTTGGCGAGAATCCTTTCCCCTTCGGCGAGTATCCCGCCAGCGCAGAGTTTTGGTCTTGGGTGACGGGATTTTTCTAATATAAGGGTATCAAGCCCAAATTCAGGTGCGAAGCGGTTAAGATGCAAGGCGGTAGAAAGCCCCGCGGGACCTGATCCCACAATGATGATGTCGTAGATTTTATCCATCCTGAAATTGTACTGTATAAGCCTTTTTTCTCTAAGGTATAATTTTCTCTTTTGAGAATATCTTGAAGAAAAGGTAAGCAGGATGGTAAAAAAGCCGAAGATGAAGAGGAATAGACGAAATGACGGAAAATAAAAGAAAGGAAATGATACGTCAGATTCTCGGCGGTACGTTGATTGCGCTCAGTGCAATTTTATTGATTTTGAGTCTTATTGGGATTGGGGCGGCATGGTATTACAACGAACCCCTGACAAAGGAAACAGCCAGCAGATACTCGATGATTGATGATGAACTAGCTCAAGCAGAAAGCGCATTAAAGAATGCTCAAGAAGAATTGAAACGAGCTTTGCGAATTGTTGAATCTGCTGAGGCATCATTGGAATCTCTCAGCGAGCAAACTACGATGGCAAAAGAGCTTCTTGATAAGGTAACAGATATTCTGGATAAAACGATTACGCCTGGCTTGGAAGCATCCAAAGAAAAGGTTAATGAAGCGCAGAAAACGCTGGACGATTTGCGTTCATCAATTGAGACTTTGAATAAAATCCCCTTTGTGAATCTGGAATTACCTGATGATGAAATCCTAAACTTTTTTGTCGAAATCACCGATTCGCTTGAAGCTGAGATTACTCAGGTAGAGGATGTTGCCGATCAGGCTTCTGTTTTTTTGAGTGACACATCTTATCTTTTGGGTGGTGATTTACTTGAAACCAAGGAAAATATAAAAGAATTGCAAAAAGTAATTACTGAATACGAAGAGAAGATCGGCATTTGGCGTGAAGAGCTAGCGATGCTGAAAGCGGAAACCCCAGACTGGATAGACCGTGCTTCGATCATCCTGACCATTTTCTTGCTTTGGTTTGGGTTTTCACAGTTTGGCTTGCTCTTGCACGGGCTGACACTCTGGCAGGGTGAAGACCCTGTAGAAGTATTGCGCTCAAAGGGGTAAAGAGTAGGGTTGCCCTATCTGGTATTATTTTCACTCTTATTTGAAGACATACCCTCAAGGAATAATAGTTAATGAAGGGATTAATTGCTTTAGTCGGTGCAGGTGAATATTTGCCTGTTATGAACGAGATTGACCGTCATCTCCTGACTTCGGTTAATCTCAATGGGCAAACTCCTCGCGTGGTTTGTATGCCAACTGCAGCCGGGCAGGAATCCGATGCCAGTGTAGAACGCTGGCTTAATATGGGGGTGAAACACTTCGAGGCTTTGGGCGCAGAGGTGACTCCCGCTCGGATTGTTGATCGTGATTCAGCCAATGATCTTCAGTGGGTATCTGTATTGGAGAATGCTGATCTAATTTACTTCTCTGGTGGCAATCCGATGTATCTCTATGAAACGATGCAAGGTAGCCGCGCCTGGGATGCAGCCATCAAAGCTTGGACACGTGGTGCTGTTTATGCTGGATGTTCTGCAGGGGCGATGATCTTGGCAGATAGGGTGCCGAACATTCGCTCGGCGGGATTAAAGTCAATAGACGCATTTCAGATTTTCCCCGCAACTTTTATCATCCCGCACTTTGACCGTATGCGTGGATGGGCATCCGCTTATCTATTTGCTGTCCGCCGTCAACTGAAAGAAGATCAGTTCATCCTGGGTGTGGACGAAAATACGGCACTGGTCGGTAAGATTGATGGAAAATGGCAAGTTATGGGAGAGGGTAAAGCGCATTTGATTACTCGTGCTGACGAGCAAGCGTTTGATTCTGGACAAGAAGTATTGTTTTCGATATAAAATTAAGAATGGGGGAATAGGTAATAAAACGAAAGTATATGGACAATTTGGGTAATTATTAGTAGAATGGCTCCAATGCCCTAATTAAAGCCTTGGAGTCTAAAATGAATTCTGACAGTAAAAACCCTTCAATTACCCCTTTCTTGCGATCCTTTACCTTGATTGAAACTTTGGTACTGATTGGCGCGGGCTTTGGCTTGTTCTTTTTCCCAAATCTTATCCGCCCACTATGGCCCTGGGAGATCGCTCCATTTAATACGCGTTTTTTAGGTGCAATTTATCTAGGAGCAATGGTATCGGTTGGCTATATGTTACTTTCAGGCCGCTGGTCACCAACTCGTCCGGTGTTGAGAGCCATCTTTACCTTCACATTCATTGTTCTTGTTGTTTCGCTGTTTACCAGCAGTCAGTTTGATTTCAAGTATTGGCCAGTCTGGGGCTGGTTTGCAATATATATTTCTCTTCCTATTAGTGCAGGCTACCATTTGTGGTTGTACAGATCTATGCCTACAAGCCATCTGAATCCAGTACCAGCTAAATGGGGCACCATATTGCGCAGCACGAGCATCCTGATTAGTCTGTATGGACTCGGTTTGTTAATTCTACCGAATACTTTCGGTGATACGTTTCCCTGGACATTGGATGTCTTTCACAGCCAACTATACAGTGCAATGTTTTTTACTGGCAGCGTAATGATGTTTACCATAGCTAAATCATCAACCTCTGCCGAGTTTCTTGCCACCGGATTGACTGTAGCGACTTTTAGCATTTTTTCAATAATGGGATTATTTATTGTAGATTCTCAAGTGCAGCTAATTGACTGGGATGCGCCAAACACACTGACTTGGTTAGCTTCGTTGACTACTCTGGCATTGCTGGGGATAGCTATGATCGTGGCTGGAGCCCGTCAGGTTCCTCATAAAATAGATGGCTGAGGCTTCTATAACGCGAAAAATATCAGGCACTTTTTTGCTTTCTTACTATATGTAAATTTCCCTATTTCATCTTATTGGAGGACGTTAATGAATCGTACAGAAGTTAAAAGCACAATTACTACCGACATGGAAGGACGTATCGAAACGTATAACAAGGGAGCTGAGCAGATTTTTGGCTACAGCGCAGAAGAAGTTATTGGTAATAAACGCGTCTCACTTTTCTCTCCTGGGCTGGTGGTTTTGGAGCATGTACCAGCGTGGTTAAAAACTGCTAGCGAGGAAGGAGAATATAAGGGTCAGACGGTATTCTTACGAAAAGATGGTACATCCTTTAGTGCTGAAATTCGAATCACGCCCACTTTTAGTGATGGTGAACAGATTGGATACTGTGGTGTCACCACACCAATGAATCCATCCAAAGAAGTGGATGCGATGCCTGCCATCAGCCCGATGACCAAAGTTTTCGCCGGCATGGTGATCACGCGCTTGCCATTCCTGACAGCCAGCCTCATCCCTGTTTTGATTGGTGCTGCCTGGGCAGTGGTCACACACTCGGTGTCGCCCTTCCCTTGGCTTTTATTCTTTTTAACTCTCTTTGGCGCTGGTGCTTTGCATGTTTCTGCGAACACCTTCAACGATTATTTTGATTGGACAAGTGGCACAGACAAAGTGAATAACGACTACTTTTTACCCTTCTCCGGAGGAAGTCGTTCCATGGAGCTAGGCCTGATATCTGAAAATGGCATGTTAAAAGTTGGCCTGATTTCACTAGTGGTAGCTTTTACGCTTGGTCTGGTCGTAATGTTATTGAGCGGCCAAACTTTGTTGATCCTCTTTGGCTTGGCAGGTGCTTTCTCAGCATACTTTTATACCGCACCGCCTTTGCGTCTAGTTGCCCGCAAGGGATTGGGAGAATTACTAATCGGATTGAATTTTGGCCCACTTGTAACGGCTGGTACTGTGCTTGCGCTGACAGGTCGCGTAACCTGGGAAGATTTTGCGATCGGTTTGCCGGTAGGGTTGCTAACCACTGCTGTTTTGTGGATTAATCAATTTCCGGATGAAGATGCTGATCGTATTAGCGGCAAACATAATCTGGTAGTTGTGCTGGGTAAAGAACGCGCCCGCTGGGGTTATATCATTCTAATGGTTGCAGCTTTTGGTCTTGGGATAATCGGCGTGATGACCGGGCTATTCCCACTCGGCACATTGGCAATGCTTGGGGCTTTGCCGCTTGTTTTCTCCGCCAGCCAAATCCTCTTTAAACATTATGAAGACAGAGAGCTGGTAGCCGCCAATTCTAAAACGATCAACCTGCAAATGGTAGCGGGGCTGCTGACTGTTGCAGGTATCTTATTGATCCGCTGATTTGGTACCAAACTTGAGTTCTGGTTGCTTGAATCGGCACAAATATTTTATTATTGGTAAATAAAAAAAGGAGTGTAACTACTCAGCACTTTCAGAGATGTCTCTGCGAGGAGCATGCTTTTGCGACGTGGCAGTCTCCTATGCTGAAAACGAGATTGCTTCGGGAATAAAACTGCCTAGCAAAGACATGCCTGAGTAATTACAAAAGAGTTTTGAAATGAATATTTTATTATAAGTTCTACAAATTCTGAGACTGGCTTAGGGCTTGTTTTAACAATGCTGGGAGCGATTGTTTGGTATCTTCAAAGTGGTGAGGCACAAGAATATCATGTTTAATCTTGTGCTGGCACTTATTGTCGGATTCATCGCTTATGGGCGCTGGAAGCTCAGCCCACTAACTGATCGAAGCAAGTAGACATCAGCTCAGCAAAAAAAACTTAGTATAAAAAAGCGGGACTTCTCAAGAAGTCCCGTTTTTTTATACCCTAGAGAAACTATTAATCCGCCAGCGTACTCGTATCGCCGACATCTTCACCCATTGCTTGTGCCTTCAACAAACGACGCATAATTTTGCCACTGCGTGTTTTGGGGAGGCTATCAACAAAGGTGATCGATTCTGGTTTGGCGATGGGACCCAACTCTTTGCCAACGTGGTCGCGCAAGGTTGCGGCCAATTCATCACTGCCCGTTTGACCTGCGCTCAAAATGACATAAGCGTGGATGGCGTTGCCCTTAATATCATGCGGGAGCCCGACAACTGCCGATTCTGTTGCGCTGGGGTGCGAGGTAATGGCGCTCTCAACTTCGGCGGTGCCTAGGCGATAACCGCTGACTTTGAGCACGTCATCCATCCGCCCGATAATCCAGATATAACCGTCTTTATCTTTACGGGCAGAATCTCCGGTTTGGTACATATTGCCAAATTTTCCCCAATATTGTTCTTTATAGCGTTCATCATCACCGTAAATGGTGCGCAACATGCTCGGCCACGGGCGTTTCAAAACGAGATAGCCCTCTTCGCCAGCTGCAACGGGATTGCCGTCGTCATCGACAACATCCGCTTCGTGCCCAAAGAAGGGCTTTGTACCAGAGCCGGGTTTAAGCGGTGTGATGGGGAGGGGCGTAATCACAAATCCACCTGTTTCGGTTTGCCACCAGGTGTCCATGATCGGGCATTTGCTATTTCCGATAACTTCGTAATACCACTTCCATGCTTCGGGGTTGATGGGCTCGCCAACGCTGCCCAATAAGCGCAGGGAGGAGAGATCGTATTTCTGCGCCCACGCGTCTCCAAAGCGCATCAAGCCACGGATCGCGGTCGGCGCGGTATACAAAATCGTAATTCCGTATCTTTCGACCATCTTCCACCATCGATCGGGATAGGGGTGAGTCGGCGCACCTTCGTACATAAAGGATGTCACGCCGGCAATCAGCGGTGAGTAGACGATATAACTGTGTCCCGTAATCCAACCCGGGTCAGCGGCACACCACCAGCGGTCATCATCTTTGACATCAAAAACAGATTTGAGCGTGGTATTGGTATAAACCTGATAACCACCATGCGTGTGGACAATCCCCTTCGGCTGCCCAGTTGTGCCAGATGTATAAAGAATAAAGAGCAAGTCTTCTGCATCCATTTGCTCTGTTTCACATTTCGGGCTGGCAATCGGTAATTCCAAGAGATCGTGATACCAATAATCGCGCCCCTGTTCCATATATATATCATTTTCCGTACGCTTCACAACGATACAATGCTCAATTGTTGCTTGCCGTGCCATTGCTTCATCAGAAATATCTTTCAGCTTGATGATATTTCCGCGCAACCAAGCCCCATCAGCCGTAATCAGCACACGGCTTTTTGCGGCTTCGATGCGTGAAGCGAGTGCCTCCACACTGAAACCACCATAAACTACAGAATGTGCCGCACCGATCTTGGCACAAGCCAGCATCGCAAAAACCTGCTCGGGGATGCGGGGCATATAAATTGTGACAATATCGCCCTTCTCCACGCCCATGCTCTTCAAGATATTTGACATTTTGCTCACTTCGCGGTCTAGCGCATGGTATGAGAAAGTGCGTTTATCGCCCGGCTCACCCTCCCAAATCAACGCCAATTTATTGCGATGCGAATTTGTCAGATGGCGGTCAATCGCATTATGCACGATATTTGTCTTGCCGCCTACAAACCATTTGAAAAAAGGCGCGTTGCTATCGTCTAGCACCTTATCCCATTTTTTATACCACTCCAATTCATTCGCTCGATCTGCCCAAAAACCTTCGGGGTCATCAATAGATTGCTTATACCACGTATCATAATCAGGCACGTTGGCATTCTTAAGAACTTCTTCTGAAGGGTAATAAACTTCACCTTCAAGTTTTTCTTTATCAGACATACAAACCTCCTCAGGCGTGAGTTGAAAAAATATTCTTTTGTAGAAAAATTACAGGGGACGCAGAGTGCATCGCACTTCATACGTTGCTCTATTATACAGGAGAAAACCCGATAAAGAAGAGAAAGTTTTGGGAGATTGGGAGAGTGTGAGGTCTTTTACGCGATACCGTTTTTTCAACATCTTCTGTGCTTGAATATCCCCTCTTCGCTTCGCTCTTGATTTAGACTTGCTTCCGTTAAACGAATATCTATATACCCGAGCGTTTTTCTTGTTTTGACCCTCAGGTATTTATCATCCCCTTTTTTTAACGTCAGCTTCAGATAAGCCAGAACTCTAAAATTTGCCTAGCTACATAATACTTTCGTTTTTGACGGTGGTTGAGTAACTCCGAATGCTTTTTCGGGGTGTATCGAAACCACAAAACAGGCACTTTCCAGGTAAATATTGGTTTCGATACGGTGAAAAGCACCGCCTACTCAACCAACGGATGCTCTTTTTAACAAACTGTCATGTAGCTAGATTTTTGCTACAGATGCCGCTACGCTGAAGACAGGTTTCACAGAAAAAGAACAAAAAAATCCGTGTGCATCTGTGTAATCTGTGGTTATTTTTTAGCTCTTAGCATCCAAGTTTTTTATCCATAACTCAGGCTCTACGGCTTGTAAAAATCCGATTCTGGATAAAAATCCTTCCATGCCCAATCATAGGAACTTAAGCTGGGGACAGGCTTGAGCGATTTCCCCTCCAATGGCCCGCTAAGTGCCAGCCCCAGAGCTGGGTCCCAACGAGAACCAGTTTCCTTGTCAATAAGCTCTTCTCCGTTAAAGCTGAAGGTGAGCGTCTGCCCATCAATCTGACGGAGATAAGCCTGATAAATCTCATCCGCAGCCCAGACCATGATCGGGGTATTTGCCAGCGTATCATTGACCACACCCAATTTCTCAACATCAGTGTAATAATAAGCCTTCGATTCCTCCACCAAGACCAATCCGATCACAAAATCTGCCTGAAACCCCTGCCGACGGGATTCTGACATTCGATCGAGATCGTTGATCATCACGAGTGTATGTGGGTAGGCTTCTTTCCAACGTTCCCAAGTCGTCAGTTGAAAGGGAAGCAAATTCAATTGCACGCCTTTATATTCGCCCTCGATCGCTCGTCCCCAAGGCTGTGACCAGATTGATTCCGTTTCATGGTCATACCAGGTCATAGCATTCATCACCAGTGACCCAGCGTTCCCAAAGGTGTGGATCACGCCATCAATTCTCCGGTCGTGCACGAGACCGGTGTAGCAAATCGGTCACCACGAGACCAAAACAGGCCACCCCGCAATTTCATCGTTAACCATCTCTCGAAAACGCAAGACAGTAACGGGATAGGCTTTCGCTTCCCCATCAATGACAAGACCCATCACCAATTCATCATCCAATAGGGGGGCGACATTTGCAGGTGCAAAGATTGGGGCGTAGACAGGGCGAATGGCATCGAATCCCAGCATAAAGGGAATTTGATATTCGATATTATCTTCAATACGTATATTTGTCGGGAAGGGGATGGGAGCGTCGTTGCCCGGTGCAGGTGTTTCTGTGACTATAGGATCAAGAGCAAGTGAAGGCGTTGATTCAAACACAGGTGCGTGAGTGGCATTTGAAGGTATTTCTACTCTCGCTGTGCAGGCAGCCAAAACGAGAGAGAGAAAGAAGATAAAAGTGGAGATTTGCAGCGTTTTCTTCTTCATCTGAACCTAATTCAAAACCGAAAAGACATCCGGCTCGCGCCCTTCATTGAGAGCGGCAATCACTTCCTCCAGCATCGGGGCAGTCAGCGGCCCGGAATGTACATATCGCACGACACCTTCGGGATCAATGAACCAACTGGTTGGCAAGCCGATTGGTCTATAGATGCCTTCGGTCAATTCTCCATTTGGGTCCATCACGAGCGAATAAGTGATGTTGAATTCATCCTGATACCCCGCCACATCCGATTCCTTTTCTTGCATATTCAAGGCAATGATTTCAACCTCGTCTTTTTTTGCATTATAGAGTTCTACAAGATGGGGCGTTTCCAACAGACAGGGTCCACACCAGGTAGCAAAATCATTGATCATCACGATCTTGCCGCGATAATCGCTCAGACTGATGGTTTCCCCTTCAAGCGTAGTGCCTCTAAAATCGGTTGCGATTTCACCGATAGACGTTCCTGTTACGAGCCCATCTGTGGAATTCACCTGATTGGCCGTAGATGATTGGGTCTGGAAATAGAAAATTCCAGCCAATACACCAACAACAAGAATTAGGATGAGGGGTTTCCATATCTTTTTCATAATTTATAGATATGGCGATATTCTAATTTCTTACAGGAGTTTCTATTATTGATCTCATTAGAAGATAGAAAAGAGAAAGATGATGAATACGATTCCCACGTAGATTTGAGCCTGCTTCCGTTTAATCAACATCTATCTGATCCCTTATCATATGGACGGGAAAGCCTTTGAAGATGATAATAGGGTCAAAGAATAAGCTAAATGGTTTCTTAGGCTAATGAGAAAATAAGATGAATATTACCTTCACAGAACTACTTCCCCCAACATCAGAGATTGCAGCGACCATGAATAGATGGGGAAATGACCCTGAGTTGATTCCTTTTATTCGCCCTAACTTTACAAAGGAAGCACTTGAAGCCAGGGAAGCAATCACCGTTGTATCTTTGCTGAAACGACTTAAATACAATCAAATTTACCTGATCTATATAAATGGAGAATTGGTCGGTGAAATAAGTTATCAGATCGACCCGGAGCAACTGTATCTGAAGGAATTAAGCAGTGCATGGATCGGGATCAATATCGGCGAAGCCTCCGCGCGTGGAAAAGGCATCGGCACGCAAGCAATGGAGTATCTTGAAGATCAGATCAAAGCGCGGGGATTAAGTCGGATTGAATTAGGCGTTTTTGAATTCAATACCAACGCCATAAAATTGTATAAAAAGATGGGGTATCAAGAGATTGGTCGTATTGAAAAATTCACCTATTGGCAAGGTAAAATGTGGACAGATATTCGCATGGAGAAACGACTTAAATAAAAAAATGCGCTCGGAAGAGCGCATTTTTATGGGGCATTTTTTTTGAAACAAGTATGATTTGTTATAAATTTCCTTTTTCAGCCCTAGCTTTTAACGCCTGATTCATTAGCTCAAAACCGGCCCGCGTGTCTTGGTCTAGACTTTTCCACAGGAATGGGACAAGCAAACCAGAGAATTTTTCCTTTTGTACGAGAAGACAGCCATTTTCGTTTTTGGATAAAGTAAAAATATGCTCGCCATCGAATATGCCTGGGAATAAAAATCTACCTAGCCAACTGAATTCGGAGTTTTCAACAACGCTTCTTATAATGGGCTTGAAGGTCATTTCTTTTCCATTTGGTGGTGACATGAGCGTTTCGAGCATTTTTCCTTCTTGAAGATTTCCTTTAATTGATATTATAAAGGGATTCCATTCAGGGTATTTTTCAAAATCAATGAGAATAGACCACACTGTCTCAGGGCTGGCTTCAATTTGTATCTCAGTATGCAGTAATTTCATATTTGTCTCCGTTTACGAATAAACAAAATTATGTTTTGATGTTATAGAAAATCAGTCCGGAAAAATCTTTTCCATGGCCTCTGGGCAATATTCCTTCACCATCTCTGAAGAAAGGCTATTTGTCTTGCAAATCTCTTCATAGAAATCTGCTGATTTGCGTTTGCGGCGTTTCTGCGTTTCGATATCCAATTCCCAGAGACCGAAGCGTTGTGTCCAGCCACGCTCCCATTCGAAGTTATCCACCAGCGACCAATGGAAATAGGCTTTCACACGCCAGCCAAAATTGACCGCTCGCCATAAATGCTCAATATGTTGCGCCAAATAACGCGGGCGGAACTCATCAGACGCATCTTCTACGCCATTTTCAGTGACGATAATGTCTTTGCCAAAGCGATTTGCCCAGCGTATCGCTTCATGGAAACCTTCTGGCTCATTGGCGATAAATCCGGTTTCGCTCAGGTCGGCATCCTGACGGAAGGAACGTCTTCCAAATAACTCGCCAGCCATCCGCAAATCAAAAGAGACATAATCACGGGTGTAATAATTTACGCCCAGAAAATCCTGCGTTCCCACAGCTTCGGGGACTTTGATACTCTTCCATAGAAATTTGACCTTGCCTTCTGTGGCTGCTCGCGGAAAAAGATCGTTAAAGATGCTTGATTGCACCTTCGCAACCCATCTGTCTAAGGGGGAATATGTTTTTTGGGGATATATTGAACGATATTGATGTGCCATCCCCACTCGTGCTTCACGCTGTACTTCATGAATTGCCTTATACGCCAGCGCATGCCCACGTACTAAATTAACCATCACCTTTAAAGCGATATTCAAATCCTGTTTGCCCGGTGGGAAGGCCCCCTCTACATAGCCAGAATAAGCATAAACATTTGGCTCGTTAATCGTCACCCATAAATTCGTATATTCCTTCAAAGCCGAAACAGTTTTGCGTACATAATCGGCAAAAAGCTGTGGGGTTTCATCATTTTCCCAGCCGCTCCTTGAGTCTGTCGAAGGGTCATCTACCCAAAGCGGATTCGTGAAATGGTGCAAGGTGACCATCGCGGTCATATTTCTGTCACGTAAGCCGCGCAGCATTTCGCGATAACGATCTAACGCGCTCTCATCCCAGCGATCACGCTCAGGCTGAATGCGGCTCCATTCCACTGAAAGGCGATGCGCGTTTTGCCCCGTTTCAGCAGCGCGGTCAAAATCTTCGCGCCAGCGTCCGCCCCACCAATCGCAAGCCAAACCAGATTTATCGACGGTCTTCCCCGCTTCTTCCCAAGCGTGCCAATTATTATTTGTATTTTGCCCTTCAACCTGATGCGCAGCGGTCGCCGTCCCCCATAAAAAGCCGCGCGGAAACTGTATTTTTGCTTTTGCCATTTTCCTATCCTTTTTGCAACGCTCTGCGTTGGGATTTTCAAAAAATCCCAACGCAGAGCGTTGGGATAAGGATTAATTTTATTTTTTCTTTTCTCTTTCCAAATAAGCCAAATACAACGCGACAGACCCCGCTACCGCTGCGTTAAGTGACTCGATTTCGCCTTGCATTGGGAGCTTCATTAATAGATCACAGGATTCGCGGGTCAGGCGACGCATGCCATGTCCCTCTGAGCCGACGACGATTCCAATCCCACCATCCAGGCGGATCGCTCCTGGACTTTGGGCTTGCTCGCTGCCCTCCAGACCGATGATCCACGCCCCGGCATCTTTCAGCTCCCGAATCGCCTGTGCGAGATTCGCTTGTGCGATCAATAAATGTTCACTCGCCCCAGATGAAGCGTTCACCACCGCAGCACTGACTTGCGCCGTCCGCGCTAATGGGATGATAACCCCATGTACACCAACGGATTCAGCTGTCCGCAAGAGCGTACCGAAATTTTGGGGGTCTTGCAAAGTGTCGAGGATGAGTACAAAGAGCGGTTCTTCACGAGATTCCGCTTTGTCCACAATATCCAAAACATTATGGTAAGGATAGTCGCTGACTTCCAAGGCAATCCCCTGATTATTGTGGGCGATTTTATCCATACGATTGCGTGGCGCACGAAGCACTTTGACTTTTTGTGCTCGTGCCATTTGGATAATTTCAGCCAAACGACCTTGTTCTTTTGCGTTCTCGCTGACTAATAATTGAAAAAACTGCCGCCGTTTGGCGCGCAGCGTTTCGTAAACCGGGTTACGTCCGTAAATAAATTCTTTCATGCGGGTATTGTAAACTAAATTACCCTATCTATGTGATGCTGTGCAAAATTCGAGCCCGAAAGGTTTTATCAAGACACGTTTTTGACAAGAGACTTTTGGATGCATAAATTCTGGTTTAATTATCGAGTGATTGAAACCTTTCGGGTCTTTGTTTAGTTTTTTTTTTAGAGTTATGTATACTCGTGCTTCTAAACTTCTCACAAAGGGGAGGTGGAGAGTGAGATAAATTCTAAGGTTTCTAAAAAACATTAAAAGACAAGAGAGAGCCAATTGGCTCTCTCTTGAATGGTGAAAATAAAGTGAATTGAATTTCTACTGCATCTTTCGCCATTTGAAGAATTGTAGGCCAGCAAAGATATCCACGATGATGGCTTTGATGCCCACTACCCATTTTCCTTCAAGTGTGAAGGGGACCCAACTGGTGAGGAGAAACAAGATGCTACTCAAAACCCAGAGAGAATCTGCAATGATAATAAAAAGCACGAATTCGCGGGTAATAACAGGGCGTGAGGCTTTATAAAAGAGGAAAAGACCGAAGCCAATTAAGGCAAGTCCGAGATCGAAGATAACCGGAGAATTATCAACGCCAATGAGGTTTGTGATGAATTTGGATGCCAATGCGAATTCGAGTCCGCTGAGAGTGGAAAAGATGGCATTAGCGTAAAGAATGGGGCGAATAGAGGTGTTGTTGGCTTGGGTTTGAACAGTCATGATATAGCTCCTATATTTGTTGGATAAGACGCCCCCAGTTTATGCTATACCGAACTGCCAAATCTACGAAAAATACTGCCATCTACTGCCAGTTTGCATGAGTTATCTTTTACTTCTTAAATCTTCTGCAATCAAGTGCGCAGCAATATTTTGCCAATTATATAAAGTCCGCTCTGGGACGGAGACTTGGAACCACTCTAAGGCTTGAAGGGATATTTCATCAAGGAACTCTTTGTTGGTGCGACGTGTATGAGGTTTAAGCCCGACAACGTAGGGGAAATAGAGAGCGTTGTAATAACGCCATTCGTCTGTTGCGCCAAAATTAGCATCGCCTTGTGGTTTGAGACGTTGAATACTTTCTGTGAGTAATGCTTTCAGCGCGTGGGCGCGGTCGAGCGGATTTTCTCCGCTTTGGGCGATGACTGCTGGCAGCTTGGTGAGCGGACTGGTTGCCAGTTTTGGCAAATTGCCCAAATTGCTAATGGCACGGCGTGTCAGACGGGCAAATTCTTTTTCGTCCACCTCAGCAAGTTTGAATGGAGAGAGGCGCGGCAAGTCATCTGCCATAGTGCGGAGAATTTCTCTTTCGCTGCTCAATGTTGAGGTGCGGGAGAATGTCAATCTATCCAAAAGAGATTGGATTTGTGATGAGAAAGTTTGCGTGAGAATCCCAAATGTGATGACGCTCGTGAGCAAAAGTAATTTGGTGAACCCTAGCTCTCCGTCGAGGGCGATGAAGATGATGACCAGCGCAGCGAGTGCGCCAGCGTAGTAAAAAGCCGCGACGAGGGAGCGTAGAAGATGAGCGCGCATGGATTCGCCTTCGTCAAAAGCATCCCAGATTGTGATGAGGATACCAAGAGTGAGCAGGTCGACGCCGAGAACTGAAATTCCCCAAATGCGTGGAAGGAAATCAAACGGTAGCACCATCAGCCCCGTGCTGAGAGTGAAAAATAATGCGACCAAAGCTAGAACTGCAAAAGTGTTTTTGAAACGGGAGCGTAGGGCAAGCCGACCGACCATCCTCGTGCTGAGCAGATTCGCAGCCACTGCAATGATGCCAAACCATGGGTTGAGCAAGGTGAGAATGAGAACGGGAATTGCAGTGAGTGCCCAAATGCGAATGAAACGCTCACGCCAGATGGTTTCTTCTGGCAAAAGGTGAAGTGCTGCGCCGATCCATAAAATGGCTGGCAGAAGAAGGATAACGGAGAAAAGCTGGTTGGTCAGTAATTCTATGGCGAGGGCAAGGGCATAAGCAAGTAGCCCAAAGCCTGTCAGTTGGAGCGTCGTTTTCTTGAAGTTGCGCGCCAGCAGGTAGGCTCCTAGCCATAAGGTAAAGCTGAAAAAGAAGAGTTTGATAATAAGTTCTGGCGTGATAGGCATGGTGTTGGTATTGTACCCGACCAGTAAATCAGTTAATTAATACTTTCTTTTCTTAGTATGCCTTTAAGGACTGCATCGTTTTTAGCATCAATTCTTGAAGTTGTGTTTTGTTTTCAAGATTGTCTTCTCTGGTTATCTGTAAATATAAACTGCGCAAGAAATTGCGAAGATTGAAGAAGGCACGCGTAGCATCTTCTTTTGTCCAGGCACCCTTCCAAAAACCGTTTACGGGAGTAGCTAAAGAAGAAAGCCATTCTTCGATATGGGGTAACTCAATTAGATTTCGTTGAAGAATAGCAATTACGACGGCAGATAAGCGATCATCTTCGCCATGCAGATAAACCCAATCTGTTGAATTGATCAGTTTTTTAGCTATGCCGTCGAGTATTTTAATATGCTGATCTATATTGGTATGTCTATTTTCGGCTAATACGAGCATTAAATCAGCTGTGTGAGCAAGGGCATGTGCCCAGCCTTTAATTTGAATATATCCACGTGGGTCTTTTTCTGCATGAAGATATTCCAATCCTTTTTCAAGCAGTGTTTCAACCTCATCTGCTTTTAGAAATGATTTGTTATTATCGTGATAGATCATCAAAGCCAGTGCTAATATCGAAAAAGTACGTAGAAAAACAGAATCTGTATCTTTTTCTCCAATCCCGATTTCTAAATTCGAACTCAAAACAATCATCATTTCCCTAATTTGCTTGTAGGTATAGAAATCATGGTCTACCCACTCCGTTAGGATTGAATATGCCAGATCATCGCGCAATTCAGGATCAGGGCTAGCAAAACAACTGAGCAATTTGGGGGCTAAATTTTCGGCGGTATACCCTTCAGGGATAGCGTACTCGTTTTTTCTTATAGTTTTCCAAAATGTTTTGTTCATAAATTTCCTCTTGTTTTACCCTCGCCGATATCGGCGAATAACTCAACAAGTTCTTGTAGGAGATTGAGAGATACTCTTTCCTCTTTCATAAAAATCAAGTCCATTTCCTTAAAGAATAGACGAAAAGAAGTGTAGCATATCTCGTTATAAACAAAGAATTCCGAAGTTCTTAAGACTTCAGAATTCTGCTGTATATATCTCTCCCCTAAATTCCGTACTTAGAATTTGGGGGATGCGAAGCAGTTTCTCTTCCAGATGCCCTTTAGGGCAGAGGGGGTGAGGCAAAGCTTACTCAGCCAAAACCGCATCAATCGCTTCAGCCAAAACTTCAAACGATGGTGGTCCAATTAGCCTCGTCCCGTTCACTAAAAAGGCGGGAGTTCCTGGCAAAGCGAGCTGCCGTGCTTCCCTTTCGCTTAGTTCAGCCTTGGCGCGATTCTGACCAGAGTCGAGACAAGCATCAAAGCGTGCGGTGTCTAAGCCAACTTGCGCAGCATATTCCTTTAAATTACTTACCCCAATCGCGGGGGCTTTTGCGTAGAGCAGATCGTGATACGCCCAGAATTCACCCTGATCGAAGGCGCACTGTCCCGCCTCCGCCGCTTTGGGCGACTGTGCCGTGATGACGGGGAAATCCTTCCAGACGAATTGAACGTCATCGCCATAGGTGGCGATAATTTGTTCCTTGATGCCAGATTCATGCCAAGATTGGCAGGCGTGGCAGCCAAAATCGCCAAATTCGGTCACGGTCACTTTAGCGGAAGCAAGCCCAATGCTCGGGTTTGATGCGAGGCGCGCTTCGTCCAATGGCGGGGCTTTTGGCGGACGGGTGACAATAAAGGCAACTATGGCAACCAAGACCAATCCTATTGCGCCATATCTCATCCACTTTTTGCGCTCTTTTTCTGCGCGCACTTTTTCACGACGAAGCTGTTTCTTGCTTTTTGGTTTTGACATAATTACTCCTCTACAACGAATAAATATTTCTTCGGTAAAACAATTTCAATCGGCGTTCCCGACGAAAAAGTCCCCTTCTCAGCAGGCAGATGTGCCCGAATGGTTTTCTCTTCCAGCGCAACCTGCACTTCCACATGCTCGCCGCGATAAACTGAATTTTGCACCATGCCAGCAAAAGAATTTTCGCATTTTTCTTTGATGATGCGGATATGTTCCGGGCGAATAGCGTATACGCTTCGACCCGTTTTTTTCTCATCTTCGATTTTTAGCTTGCCCCATTCCGCCGAGACGAGCGTACCCGAACTTGCTACGCCTTCGATAAACAATTTCACCCCGACAAACTTTGCCGTCTCCACACTGGGTGGTTTCTGGAATAAAATTCTTGGCTCATCCACTGCCGCGACTTTGCCCCGCATCATCAACGCCATCCTGTCCGACATCGACATCGCTTCTCCGAGATCGTGCGTGACGAGAATAGTCGTGATGCCAAGTTCGTGCTGGATATTCCGCACCGCCTCCTGCAAATTCAAGCGGACGGGGCGGTCGAGGCTGTTGAAGGGTTCATCAAGCAACAAAACCTTCGGACGGATGACGAGCGAACGAGCCAACGCCACGCGCTGCTGCTCCCCGCCAGAGAGTTCGTTGGGGTGGCGATTCTCGATGCCGGGCAAGCCGATTAGGTCAAGCATTTCTGCAACTTTGATATGACGTTTTTGCGTAGAAAAACCTTTCACTTTTAGACCAAATTCGATATTCTCACCCACACTCAAAAAGGGGAAAAGATATGCCTTCTGAAACATAAAAACTGCTTCCCGCTCATTTGGCGCAATCGGCAGGATGCTCTCTCCGTTGAAGAGAATATCGCCCGCGTCGGGGCGTTCGATACCAGCGATGAGTTTAAGCAGGGTTGATTTCCCAATCCCAGAGGGACCGAGCAGAGAAACGAGTTCGCCGCTTTTGACTTCGAGTGAAAAGTTGTTAAGGACGGGGGCATCCGCTTTGGGGTAAGTTTTAGAGATATTCGTGAAGGTTACTGTTGTCATAAATTTATATTTTCTAGAACTGCATTGCACCTAGCAGGTACGCTGCAGTTCGGGTTAGTTTGCAAGACTCGCTGTGCAACGCACTCTATCGAGTGCAATGCACAGCTATGTTTAGATTCGTTCATGGATTTCATTTGGGTTTTCGCCCAAAAAGCGGGCGGTAGCGGCAATCACGAGAACGGGCGGGGCTAGAAATAAAAGGGACAATGCCGAGATGGTGGTCGGGTTGCCGCCAGAGACAGCGGAGAAGAGGAGTACTGGGAGCGTTAGCACTCTCCCGCCGCCGACGAGGAGGGTGAGGAGGTATTGGCTCCATGAGATAAGGAAGGCGAAGAGGCCTGCCACGGCGAGACCGGGGGCGAGGAGGCGCAGGGTGACGGTGAAAAATATCCGTGCGGGGCTGGCACCGAGGGCGAGGGCTTGATATTCGTAGTTTTCATCGTAGCGAGCGAAAACGCCAGCTAATGTGAAAACGGTATAAGGCAAAGTGGGGACGATATGTGCCAAGACGATGCCGAAGCGGGTTCCGGCTAATCCCGTTTGGAGAGCGAGGATGCTCAAGCCCATCCCGATGGCAAGAGGGGGGATGACGGTGGGGAGGAAAATTGCCAGCCAAACCCAGCGTTTACCAGGAAATTCTTGGGTGCCGATGACGCGCGCGGCGGGGTATCCGATGATGAGGGAGAGTAGGCTGACGATGAAAGCGAGGAGGAGACTGTCGAGAATCGCTTTGAGAGTACGCACATCTCTGAGGAGACGGGAGAATGTTTCGGTCGTCCAGTTAACAGGAAAAGGCTGGGGGTAGAACCAACGCTCAGAGAAGGCAAACAAGCCCAAGACCAAGAGCGGAGCGAGGAGAATTATCCCGATAAGAATTTTTCTTTTCATTCCGAAGTCCTCTCTTTTGCGCGAGCGAATCCCGCAATCAGCAAAACGATTAAGGCGATGATAAGACTGATTGCCATTCCTTCGGCGCGGGCGTGTAGATCGGGATTGGTGAAAGATTCGAGGGCGAGAACGGGTAATGTTCTGGGATAACGTACGCCGAGGAGGGCGGGGACTTCGTACGCGCCGAAGATGTAGGCGAAAACGAGGAGCGAGCCGGAGATGAGCGCGGGGCGGACGAGGGGCAGGGTGACGAGGCGGAAGCGTTGCCAGCGGGTTGCGCCGAGGTTTTCTGCGATGCGGAGATAGCCATCGGATTGGGTGCGGAGGAGGGCGAGGATGAGGAGGGTGAGAAAGGGAAATTCTTTGCCGATATAGGTGAAAATGATGCCGATTCCGAAACGGTCGCGGACAAGGACAGGGAATTGGGCGGGTGTTTCAATGATGCCAAGTACGCCTGCCCAACGTGCGAGGAGTCCGCTTTGGGCGAAAACGAGAAGTACACCCACGCCCCAAACGAGATGGGGGAAGACAAGATTCCAGTTGAGAGCAAAGGTGTCGAGGCGGGAGGGACGGTGATTGAGCAGGGTGGCGAGGAATAGCGCACCAATGGCTGAGAGAAGGGTGGATGTGAGGCTAATCCAGAGGGAAAATGCGAGTGAAACCCAGAACTCTCTGCCTGCTGTGCCTTCACCGCTGACGAGATTTTGATAAGCGGTCAGGTTGAGTTCGCTCTCTCCAATGATGGTGAGATAGCCAAAGCTTTGCGCTAAACCATAGAGGAGGCTCGCGCCGAGGAGAATCGTCAAAACCCCCAGAGTGGGGGCGAGGCGGAGGTAGGTGGAGCGGGTAGAAGGGTTCAAGTTGAAGGTTTAAGGTTAGCGCAGATTTGCCCCCACCCAGCCTCCCCCAAATTCCAAGTGCATGGAATTTAGGGGAGGAGTTTGGTTCCTTCCCTAAATTTCCGATTTTGAAAATGGGAGAAAGCAGGGGATGGGGGCGTTTCTACTTTCCAATCAACACATTCTCACGCCAGCCATCTTCGACGAGGGCTTGATAAGGTGATGCGGCATCACCAACGAGAGATTTTGCCATATCGTCGGCGGGGGTGGCGGCTTCTCCGAGATTTTCTAGCGCGTCTTCAAGCATTGCGACTTGCGCGGGATCGATGACACGGGTCACGTCGATGCCGAAGCCGAGACCGAATCCGTTTTCGGGGAGGACTTGTGCAGCTTGGAATTCGGGATCAAGAATTAGGTTTGCCAAAACCAGCGCAGCGGCTTTGTTGCTGGCGTTGGAAGGGATGGCGACATAATTGAAGTCGCCGATCATATAATTGTCAAAGACGAAGGCGCGGGATGTTTCGGGAACGAGACCTTCGTCAATCAGCGCACCTGCACCGACAATGGCTTGGGTGATGGAGAAATCAACTTCATTATTCGCGAAGAGACCGTGCAATTCATATTCATCTTTGGGATAGGTTTCGCCTTCACGCCACAAGCAAGTTTTGAATTCGTTGAAATAACTCCAAACTTCAGGAGACCATTTCTCCCAGAGAGCTTCATCGAGCGTGCCCCATTGAGCGGCATCCCTGCTGAGTTCAAAGAGTGCGCCTTTGACGAAACGCGTCCCCTGAAATGCACCAGGGCCGGGAGCGATATAAGTGAAACGACCGGGATGTTCACACGCCCAAGTTGCCAGATCAGCGTAAGAGCGGGGGAGAGAATCTACATCCACGCGAGCGGAATCATAGATGAACTGAAACTGCGCCGAAGACCAGGGGCTTTCCAAATCTTCGACAGGTTCGCCAAAATCGCGGTTGATGGCAGGATTACCCCAATCGACCAATGCACTGTTAGGGATGGCTTGTGCCCAATCCGCATAGAGCATTTCGGCTTGCTTGAGGGTGAAGAAGTTTTCGCCGTTAATCCACATCAGGTCAACGGCACCATTTTCATTGCCGGCTTCTTTCTCGCTCAAAATCTGATTGACATAATCTGTCGAGTCGGCAACGGGGACGCGATTGAGAGAAATGTTATAGCGTTCTTTAAGGGCTGTACCGTAGAAATTATCCACATAGGCATTGATGCTATCCGAGCCGCCCCACATATACCAATTTACGGTCTGACCTTCTGCGGCAGCGAGGATACTGTCCCAGTCAGTGAGGTCAAATTCGTTTGTTGGGGCTTCGCTGCTTGGTGAGCAAGCTGCGAGTAGTATTGAAAAGATGAGTAAGATAAAGATTGCTGTTTGTTTCATTTTTTCTCCTGATTTGGTTGAGTTTGTAAAAAAGTTGTTTGAGTAGTCCGCCCCCATCCTAGCCTTCCCCCTCAGGGGGAAGGGACAGGTTCTCCCTGAGGGAGGAGCTAGAGGGGGGCTTAATCAACCCTCTGCTTCTTCCTAAAAATCGGTTTCATCAGCTTATAGTAGGCAATCGCGCCGACTTGCCGAACGAGCGATTTGCCACGTGTATTCGCGCCTAAGCATTGCTGGCAAAGCGGATCATCCACACGCATCCGATCAAAGCATTCTCGCAAGGTGCGGGTGGCATCATTTTCTAGAATTTCTACCAGTGAATTTTCGTTGACATTGCCCAAAGGGATTAATCCCTCATAGTCGGTACAGCAAGGGGTAACTTTGCCATCTTGCAAAATGCCCATCTGCCCGACTGCCCCATCACAATAGCCGATTTTTGCTGGGTAAAACTCGTCTTCGTCCAAGTTTCCCCAATTCTCCAAAGGAAAACTATACAGGACGATTTTTGGATGGATCTTAAAAAATTGTGGAACGCCAAGCAGGAGTTTGCCAAACTTTTTCTTCAGCAATTCTTCTAAATCTGAATCAGGGATTGTTCCTTGAAGAAATTTTTTCTTCCAATCTGAAAGATGATGGCGTAGTTCATCGCGCCCCTTAATCACGCGCAAGGTTTTGTAGGGCACGGAGAAGAAGGTGGGGGTGCTGTCCATAAATTTGACTTGGACAATCGTCTTCGAATCTGAGCGCATATTTTCACGCGTGAAGTTGATGATGCCCTGAAAGTAATCGTCCGCACTCAGGTTTTTCATTTCTCCGCGTATGGTAAAAGTTTCTTCATCGGGCGTTTGCAGAGAAATCGTCACTTTTGGCACATTTGCCGCAATCAGCTTTTGAATATGCTTGGGGATTAAATGAAAAGTGCTCCCGTTCGTAATCAATTCCAAATTCAAATCACACTCTACAGCCATCTCAAGCGCATCAAAAATATGGGGATAGAGCAAAGGCTCTCCCATCACATGAAAAAGGACTGTCGGACGACCTTCAAATGTCGCCACTTCGTCTAATATCTTGCGTAAGAGTTCAAGATCAATATGCCCGCGCGGACGCTTCAAGATCATGTCGGGGCAAAATTCGCACGCAAAATTACAGACGTTGGTTACTTCAATATGGATATGTTCAAAGGAAGATGTTGGCATACTTTTTTTACCACAAAGAACACAAAGGAAAGCTTTAAGTTTTTAACTTTGTGTTCCTTCGTGCCCTTCGTGGTTAATTATTTTTTGGTTTTACAAATCTATAGCGCAGATACGCACCAATTTCTTTTGATAAATTCGTCAGCGTTTCGCTCATGAAAAAGTCCGCCACTTTCAAAATCCCGCTTGAAAAAGTTGGGTAGGGATATACCAAGCGATAGATTTTATACAACGAAATCTTCTGACTTATCGCCAGCGTAAAGAACGAAATCATCTCAGAAGCGTGCGGCGCAACGATCGTGGCATGCAAAATCCGCCCCGTCAGGCGTACCGCGTCCACAATGATGAAGCCCTCCTCGATGCCGTCTGTATAAGCTCGGTCGGTGTTCCCTTTTAGGTCTACGCGGATGCGTTTTATCGCGTTTTGGTGGCACGATGCCGCGAGTTCGGCAGCCGTCAGACCAACGGTAGCAACTTCTGGGTCAGAGAATGTCGCGCTCGGAAAAATTGGCTCTTTTTTCGACATCGGCAAAAGCGGGAACGCAATCCGCTGCACAACCCGTCGCCCCTGCGCATTGGCAGAATGAGTAAAAGCGGATGTGGGAGTGACATCCCCGATAGCGTACACACCTTTGACGTTTGTCTCGCAAAAAGCGTTGATCGTGATCCCCATCCGCGAATCAGACTTGACCCCAGCTTGCTCCAGACCAAGCGCATTGATGTTGCGGATACGTCCGATTGCCACCAAAACCTTATCTACATCATTTACCGCTATTTCGGCATCACCCTGCGTGAGCGTCAGTGTTTGCGTGGCTTCATCGTAAGATTTGGCGGTAGCACCATAATATGTGGCGATACCCTTGTGGTCGAGACTCGCCTGAATTGCCTCTGCCGCCTCGGAGATGGATGTTATCAGCGCACGCTTATCAAGGGCAAGCATAGTCACTTTTGTGCCGATTTTCTGGAGCGCAAAGGCCATCTCGAGCGCAATCACACCAGCGCCAATAATGGCAATATGTTTGGGTGCATTTTCGAGATCAAAAAGCTCGATATTGGTCATCGAGCGTTCTGCAGGCAGCCCGGGAATATCCAGCCTGCGCGGGCGTGCGCCTGTCGAGATGACGATATTTTCAGCAGTAATTTGCTGGGTTTCGCCTGCGCTATTCGTTATTTCAAGTGTCTTTGGCGCGGTAAATTGAGCCATTCCTTCGATGAAGGTTAGATTTTCAATTTCCTGCACTTCTTCAGTTTCTAGATTTCGGAGCGCATCGCGTTTGCGGATAGTTTCTCTCAAAACTTCATCAGGGTTTGTGCCTTCCTTGAAATTCTTCGCAAGATGAATGAGTGTCTTCGAGGGCACACAACCCACATTGGTGCAATCGCCCCCAACATGGAGTCCTTCAATCAACGCAACTTCCTTGCCAAGTGCGGACAAGCCGATTGCGGCGGTCATCCCACCCGAGCCTGCGCCGATGACGATATTTTGATAGTGTTTTTTCATGGTGATGTCCTTTTGTTGTCGTACTAGACCCGAAAGGTTTTATTATGGTCTGAATTACAAAAAAATCTGAAAATGTTCAAGATGCTGGTTAGAAAGGATTTTTTTGGAAACCTTTCGGGTCTTCAATGGGCAATGCACATCTACGCCTCTGAAATCTCTTCCTTCTTCTTAAATAAACGTGAAAGCCCGATACTAAGAATCAGCAGACCAACTGAAACAGCCAGAGTGACGGGGTTGAGCGTTCGCAGCCCGCCATCAAAATGCTCAATAGATGCCCCAAAACTAACAACAGCTATGGTTCCGGGGATCGAGCCAAGTGCAGTCGCTAAAATGAAGGGTAAGTATTTAATTTTTAAAAACCCTGCCAAATAACTGACCATATCATAAGGCAAAAAGATGAAACGCATAATCATTACTGTTTCAAAACTATTCTCACGCATTCGGCGGGCGTAATTTTGAAGCAATCCACCTGAGCCATTATCTTGTAGCAATCCTTCGCCAAAGTATTGGCCAACGTAGAAGGCAATTGTAGAAGAGATATTGCTGGCAATAATCGTATAAAGCACGCCAAGGAAGGGACCAAAAACGAATCCGCCTGCGAGCGTTAATATAGTAGAAGGGAATAAAATCAAAGGGCGAGCTGAGTAAAGGCTGATATATATCAGCGGTCCCCAAAGACTATCGGTCATAAAATCTAGCGCACTCTGAACAACTTCTATCGGTGAAAGATTGTTGGTCGTCGCATACCAGTTATAGGCTACGATTAAACCAATCCAAAAGAGCAAGGCAGGGAATTTGTTTCCGTGTTTTTGCAAAAAAGTTTTTTCTAAGGGTTGTGCTATTTCCGTCATAAGTTCTCCATTTATTTCCATCCCGATATAGACGGAGACAAACTAAAGTTTCTTACTAAAACGCTCTTATGATACTATTGAGACATTAAATGTCGCAAATCTTAGGAGTATATATGAATAACGATGAATTATTAGCTCTGTACAATTACGATGAATTTATTCCTGAGAAATTTGAACGCTGGATGAAATTTGATTCCAGCCCTTCACTCGGAAAAACTTCGCCCGATTTCCCGCTCTGGCAGTTGGATGGAAGCGAAACGTCCTTGAGTGAAATTTGGTCGGCGAATCAACTAACAGTTGTGGAGTTTGGCAGTTTTACCTGACCTTACTGCGGGATGGCGTCGCCGTCCATGAATGCCATAGCCGACCAGTACGCGGATCAAGGCGTTGGCTCGATCTTTCTCTATACCCACGAAGCGCATCCGGGGGAAAATTATCCGCATCTGACTTCAATGGAGCAGAAGACGCGAAACGCGCATGATTTACGCGATGTTTTGGGCGTGACCCGTCCGATTCTGATTGATGCGTTGGATGGAGCCTGTCACCGCACCTATGGCTCTATGCCCAATATGACGTGGATATTTAACCGAGCAGGAATCCCCATCTATAAATCCGATTGGTCTGACGCTGCGAGCGTTGAAAACGCCCTGATCTATTTTCTAAACGTTGGTGAGCGTCGAAAATCAAGAGAACGCTTAGCTCCCTTCCACGTAGAGCGTTTGGATTATCGCAGCCAAGATCGGGAGGCTTTTTATAATGGATTAGAACGAAGTGGTCAGAAAGCGGTCGATGAATTCCGAAAGGCATTTGGATAAAGATGAATAGAGAAGTGTTAATTAGCGAAAATAGCGAAGCTCTTGCGAAAACCTTTGCTGAGCATTTTGCCAAGCAAGCTCTACAGGCAGTGGAAGAGCGCGGTCGCTTTTTGGCTGTGTTGAGTGGAGGCGGGACTCCCTTGAAAGCCTATCGTCTGCTGGCAGAATCTCCGTTAAGAGAATCTGTGCCGTGGCAAGATGTGCATCTCTTTTGGGGAGATGAGCGGCATATCTCGCACGATGATCTGCAGAGCAATTTTTATCAGGCACGCGAGGCTTTGCTGAAACATGTGAATATCCCAGAAGAGAATTTGCATCCGGTGCAGACTCACCTCCAGCCAGATAAGGCGGCAGAAGCTTACGAAGAGACTCTGCTTTCTTATGCGGAAGCAAGCCAAAATTGCGTGCGATTCGATCTCGTCCTATTAGGTTTGGGCAACGATGGACATACAGCGTCGCTTTTTCCAAGTCAATCCGCTTTGTGGAAAAATCCAGTTATTGTGACTGAGGGAAGTTATCAGGGGCGACCCGCAACCCGCATCACGATGACGCCGCTGGCTTTTAATCAGGCTCGGGAAATCGTTTTTTTGGTAAGCGGGGCAGGGAAAGCAGAGGCTTTGACGGCAGCGTTGGGCGAAATAAGAGATGTGGATCGTTTTCCTTCTCAGTCAATTGAGCCGACTGATGGAAGTGTGCTTTGGATGGTAGATAAAGATGCTCGCGAAGGGGAGCAATAGATAAGATGCGTTTGGAAAGAGTATCAAGCGATTCCCCAGATGAGCTTGCCGAATTGTTCGCCGATCTGGGTGATGGTGAAAATGGTTTTGGCGGCACTGCAATCCCCAGAGGGGAATTATCTTTGGATGAGTATATTCAATATTGTGTTGAAAGTAACGATTACAGGAAGTTGAAATCGGGATATATCCCACAAAGTTTTTTCTGGTTTGTGGACGAGGCGGGCGTGGCAATTGGGATTGTGCGGATGTGGCATTATCTCAATAAAAGCCTGAAAGAGCGTACGGGGCATATTAGCTACTATATCCGTCGAGATAAACGCGGCAAAGGCTATGGGCGGGAAGCACTTCGGCAGGCATTAATAGCTTTAGGGGAAGTTGGTGAAAGAAAAGCCTTGCTTATTGCTGATCTTGAATATATTGCTTCGGTAAAGGTGATTCAGGCAAATGGTGGTCAACTTGAGGGCGTGGGTAGAGGTGCAGACGGGAAGGAATTTGGACGATATTGGATTGAGTTGGATTTTTAAGATGAGTGTTGCCCTATTCTTTTACTTTCTATTTCACTCATTCCTGATTCCCTGATTTACTAATCCTTATTACCCAAGAAGTTCCAACTTTGCCAAGCTTGCTGCTAAGCGCTTAATCCCCACGCTTTCGAATACGATTGTCACGATTTCGTCATCGCCATCATTTTTGGTGTTCAGGATAATTCCCTCGGCGAATTCGGGGTGGCGGACTTTTGTTCCCATTCGGTATTTTGATTCTTTGGCGGGAGCAACTTTGGGTCGCGTGCGTTTCGGAAATGTTGGGGAGGATTGAGATGATGAAGATGTCCAGCGTGTTGTTGAGCGGGAAAGCGTTCGAGATGTGCGTCTCCCAGAGCGAGATTTGCCGAGCATTAGCTCTGCTGGAATATCATCGAGAAAACGAGATGGGTAGGTGGCTTCGCTGTATCCGCGCCCGCCGCGCATGGTTGAGCGGACGAGATAAAGCTGGTTTTTAGAGCGCGTGATGCCCACATAAAAAAGCCTGCGTTCTTCTGCCATTTCTTCAGGTTCGTCAAAAGAGCGGCTGTGGGGCAGGATGCCATCGTCCATGCCGACGATGAAAACCACGCCATATTCAAGCCCTTTTGCGGCGTGTAGGGTCAGTAGGGTGGCGGCGTTTTGCCCTTCTTTGAGCGTGTCTTGGTCGGAGATTAGCGCAACATGTTCAAGAAATTCGGTCATTGTGCGCTCGTCATATTCTTCGGCGAGACGGCGCAGCTCAAGCACGTTATCTTGGCGGTCGGTGCCTTCTTCGGTGCCGTCGTCGAGATAATCCTGATAGCGAATATCGGCGGTGACTTTGTCGAAAAGTTCGCTGATGGTTAATATCTCAGATGAAGCGCGCCAGTCGGCAAAAAGGTTTCCAAAATTGGATAGGGATGTGGCTGCGCGCGCGGAGAAGGATTCCCGGTATGGGGATTTGGTTCCGCGCGATAAATCGAGTAACACAGCGCCGGGAGAGTTGCCAGCAGCCCGAGCGACTTGGTGCAGCGTATCAAGCGTTTTCTTGCCAATCCCGCGTGGAGGCGTACTGATTATACGTCCCAGAGAAACTTGGTCGCTGGGGTTATGGATGAGCCGTAAATAGGCAATAATATCTTTTACTTCTTTGCGCCCATAAAATCGTTGTGCTCCTACAAGCTTGTAGGGCATATTCGCGCGGATGAAAGATTCTTCAAGAAGGCGAGATTGCGCGTTTGTGCGATACATGATCGCGCAGTCGCTGGGCTGGACTGCGCCGCTGTTCGTGATCTGGAGAATGGTATCAACGATGTAATTTGCTTCAGCGTAATCGTCTGCTGCTTCAAAATAAGAGAGCTTATTCCCTGCGCCGCGATCGCTGAAAAGTTCTTTGCGCTTGCGCCGATCGTTTTTGTCAATCACTGCCATCGCCGCATCGAGAATATTCTGTTTGGAGCGATAATTTTGTTCAAGAAGAATGGTGACTGTATCAGGGTTATCCTGCTCGAAGCGGTTGACGTTGCGATAATCTGCACCGCGCCAGCGGTAAATTGATTGATCTGGATCGCCAACAACAAAAATATTATGATGCACAGATGCTAAATGCTTGATGAGCGTATACTGCGCCATATTCGTATCTTGGAATTCATCCACAAGGACATGCTTAAAACGCTCGGCATATTTCTGGCGGATGGCTGGTTCATTTTCTAAAAGGCGTGCAGTGACAACGAGTAGGTCATCAAAATCAAGAGCGTTATTTTCGATCAGGAGTTCCTGATAACGGGCATAAACGCGTTTAACGACTTCATCTCTATAGGTCGTTGTCGGGTATTGATCGGGAGTAATTAATTCGTTCTTGGCATTCGAGATTGATCCATGCACAGAGCGGGGTCTAAAGCGTTTTTCGTCGATATTTAACTCACGTAGGGCAGATTTAACCACGTTCTGTTGGTCAGAAGAATCGAAAATGACGAAGTTGCTATCATAGGGAAGATGATCTACTTCTCGGCGCAGGATACGGGCGCAAGCTGAGTGGAATGTGCCCAATAATAATCCTTGCGAGAATTGTGCTCCGATCAGGTTTTCGACACGTTCTTTCATTTCACGCGCGGCTTTGTTGGTAAAGGTCACGGCAAGGATTTGATAGGCGCGCACGCCCCGTTTTTCTATTAGATAGGCGATGCGCTGTGTCAGGACACGTGTTTTTCCAGAGCCGGGGCCTGCAAGAACGAGAACGGGCCCATTGCCGGCGGTGACAGCTTCTTTTTGTTGGGGGTTGAGGGAATCGAGGAGAGTCATATTTAAACAATGTAGGGCGTAGCATGCTGCGCCCTACGAGAAGGTGGGTTATTTCAATTCAGAAGTACAGTTCGGGCAACGAGTTGCTTTAATAGAAATTTCTGTGAAACAGAAGCCACATTCTTTTGTGGTCGGTTCGGCAGGGGTGGGAGCGGGCTCTTCCTTTTCTGCTTTTTTCGCACTCTTGATGATGAGGAAGATGACAAAGGCAATAATAAGAAAATCAACAATGGCTTGGATGAATACGCCATAAGTAACGACAGCATCGCCGACTGCGAAGCTTAACGAGGCAAAGTCAATGCCGCCCATCACAAGTCCAATTAACGGCATCAAAATATCTTTCACGAGCGATCCGATAATTCCTTTAAACGCACCACCGATGATGACGGCAACAGCCAAATCGAGCACGTTTCCGCGTATTACAAATTCTTTAAATTCCTTTAACATTTTCGCCTCCAAAAAAAATTTTTATATAACGAAAGCGATTGTACCGTTACGAGATATGGATGTCAACGAGATTGACGCTATTATAAATTCAGGTATAATCGAGTAGCTATGCATCTTTTTCTTTCCCCTGGAAATTCTCATCTTTTACCTTCACCCAATAAATGTATTTGTTTATTTAAGAAAATCACGTAGCTTCTCATAAGAGGAAGAATTAGACCTTCTTTCTCGCCGAAACAAAAAAATAACCTGTAATCAATCTTATGTTTAGAATTTTAGTTTGGAGGCAACATTGGCTGTAAACGGGAAATCAGTAATTTTAGACGTCCAGAATTTGCGCACGCAGTTCAGCACAGATGATGGTCTTGTACAAGCCGTAAATGGTATTTCTTTATCTTTGCGAGAAGGGGAAACGTTGGGGATTGTGGGGGAAAGTGGATGTGGAAAAAGTGTTTCAATGTTATCCGTAATGCGTTTACTTCATGTGCCACCTGCTAAAATTTCAGCAGATCGTCTGTATTTTATGGAAACAGACATCATGGCTTTGTCGAAAGAAGAAATGCGTAATGTACGTGGTAGCCAGATTGCGATGATTTTCCAAGACCCAATGACATCATTAAATCCAGTTCTAACAATAGGTTTCCAACTTATCGAGCCACTACAATTGCATTTAGGGCTTGCTGATGATGCAGCAGCCAAACGAGGGTCTGAATTGCTTGAAATGGTCGGGATTCCTGATTCAGCTTCTCGATTAGATGATTATCCTCATCAATTTTCTGGTGGGATGAGACAGCGCGCTATGATTGCAATGGCTCTGGCATGTAACCCTGCCATTCTAATTGCTGATGAGCCAACGACCGCGCTAGATGTAACCATTCAGGCTCAAATTGTTGAGCTTATTAAGCGTTTGCAAGATCAAATTGGTATGGCTCTGATTTGGATCACCCATGACCTTGGTGTGGTTGCTGGTTTAGCAGATCGTGTCGTTGTTATGTATGCGGGATATATTGTCGAGAGTGCCTCCGTTGATGAGCTTTATGGGCAACCCCGTCACCCATATACGGCCGCTCTTTTGCGCTCCCTACCCAGAATGGATGGCAGCGTCGGCGAGGACTTGGAATCGATTAAAGGTTTACCCCCAGATCTTATTCAGCTCCCTACAGGCTGTCCTTTTGCAGCCCGCTGTACATTTGTTCAAGATAAATGTCGTGAAGAAAACCCCTTACTTGAAGAAGTTTCCCCCCAACATAAAATCGCTTGCTGGATAGATGTGGACACAGGTGAATTTCGATGAGCACAGAAAAAGTCATTATTAAAGTAGAAAACCTTACAAAGCACTTCCCCATCACTCGTGGCGTTATTGTTCAGCGTCAAATAGGTGCTGTTCAAGCTGTAGATAACGTCTCTTTTGAAATTCGAGAGGGCGAAACTTTAGGCTTGGTCGGTGAAAGCGGTTGTGGTAAATCAACAACAGGACGTACCATTTTGCAACTCCATCGGGCAACTTCAGGGAAAGTCTATTACGATGGTACAGACCTTACCGAAACTGGCGATGATCAGATGCGAAAATTTCGCCGAGATCTCCAAATCATTTTCCAAGACCCATATGCTTCCCTGAATCCTAGAATGACAGTTGGTAGCATTATTGCTGAACCCTTAGAAGTACATAGGATTGGGACGAAAAAAGAGCGGCGCGAACGTGTGAAAGAGTTGCTCGCGTTGGTTGGACTTAATCCCTACTTCATCAATCGATACCCACACGAATTCTCAGGCGGACAACGTCAACGAATCGGCGTGGCGCGTGCCTTGGCATTAAACCCAAAATTTATTGTTTGTGATGAACCTATTGCCGCATTAGATGTATCCATTCAGGCACAAGTCGTCAATTTGCTTGAAGAATTACAAGAACAATTCGGTCTTACTTATCTATTCATTGCACACGATTTGAGTATGGTACGCCATATTGCAGATCGTACTGCTGTAATGTATTTGGGGAAAATTGTTGAATTGGCAGAAAGAGATGAACTCTATGGTAAGCCTTTGCATCCCTACGCACAGGCTTTGCTTTCTGCTGTTCCAATCCCTGATCCTGTAAAAGAGCGTGAGCGCAAACGAGTTATCTTAGAAGGTGATGTTCCCAGCCCTTCCAATCCACCTTCAGGTTGTCGTTTTCACCCGCGTTGTCCCATTGCAGAGGATATCTGTAAAGAAAAAGAACCTGAATGGCGAGAAGCCCATGAAGATCATTGGGTGGCTTGTCATTTAGTTTAGAACCATTTTCATTCAAGGAGGTGGTGCCTAGTAGGTATATAAAATAATGTACCATATACTTTTGTCTGTAAATCAATTCAAAACTTTAGTAGGAGAAGAAAAATAATGAAAATGAACAAAACACTTTTGATGGTCTTCGCATTGCTTATCGTTAGCAGCATGATGTTGACCGCCTGTGGTGGAAGCGGTGCTCTTGCAGAAGATCCCGTAACCCTTAACTGGGTTTGGACGACAGAACCCCCCACCATTGACCCCTCCCTTGCCACTGATACCACTTCCGTTGACGTTGTCGGGAATACTTTTGTTGGTCTGACTAAGTTTGATCCCATCAGCGGTGAAGTCGCCCCCTCTCTGGCAACAAGCTGGGAATCTGGCGAAGATGCAGAAGGCAACCAAACATGGACCTTCACACTTCGTGATGATGTCGAATGGGTAAAATTCAACGCAGAAACCGGCAAAGTTGAAAAACAAGATCGAGTTGTTACTGCACAAGATGTCGTGTACGGTGTAAAACGCACAGTTGATCCTGAAACAGCGTCTGACTATTCTTACGTTCTCTACATTCTAAAGAATGCTGCCTCGATTAACGGTGGAGAAGAAGGTATGAGCGTTGATGATTTGGGTGTTGAAGCATTGGATGAAACCACTGTTAAATTCACCCTTGAGCGCAAAGCTGGCTACTTCCCTGCTATTGCAGGTATGTGGGTTGCTAACCCGATGCCCCAATGGGCAATTGAAGAAAGTGGCGAAGCCTGGACTGAACCCGAAAACTTTGTTTCCAATGGACCATACGTCCTTGAAAACTGGGTGCATGGTGGCGAATTGAACCTTGCCAAGAATCCTTTCTGGATTAATGCAGATGATGTTCAAATTGAACGTGTTCATGGTGTGATCATTGAAGAAGAATCAACCGCTTTTGCTCTTTATGAGAATGGTGAAGTTGATACTGCCGCTGTTCCTCTTCCTGAAATGGATCGTGTCAAAGCAGACCCTGCACTAAGCGCAGATTACTACGAAGCTCCCACCCCTTGTACATACTACTATGGTTTCGTCAATACCAAACCCCCCTTTGATGATGTCCGTGTCCGCACAGCTTTTGCGCAATCAATTGATCGCCAGAGCCTGATCGACAACGTCACCAAAGGTGGCCAGATCCCTGCAACAAGTCTTGCCCCTCCCGGAATCTTCGGCGCTCCCGCACCCGGAACAGTTGGCTTGAATTACGATCCTGCTGTAGCCATGGCCTCCCTCCAGGAATATCTGGATGCTGAAGGTATGACCATTGAAGATTTCAACGCCCTAGGCGTTACCCTGATGCACAACACTAGTGAAGGCCATGCTTTGATTGCTGCTGCAATTCAACAGATGTGGGCTGATAATCTGGGCGTGGAAGTCACCGTTGAAAACCAGGAATGGAAAGTTTATCTGGATACCATCGGAAAAGATACAGATATCGATCAGGTACCACATGTCTTCCGCCTTGGTTGGTGTGCTGATTACCCGGATGAGAACAACTGGATCCATGAAGTCTTCAACTCAGACGAAGGCGCAAACCGCGTCCGCACTGATAATGCTGATTTCAATGCCTTAACAGTTGCCGCTGGCGAAGCTGATGATCCTGCAGAGCGCGAAGCTCTCTACGAACAAGCTGAACAAATGTTCGCTGAAGAGATGGTTGCCTTTGCTCCGATTTATCATTACACTACTGTGAATGTTACCCACCAGTGGTTGACTCGTAACTTCCCGCCCTTGGGTGCGAATGACTTCTATAACTGGACACTTGATGACGCAGCTCGTGGTCAATAAGAGTTTGGTTTAGTTAAAAGTTAAGCATAACCTTGGGAGGCGGAGTATTACTCCGCCTCCCAAATCTCTTTAGGAAAGAAGGCTACCTATGCTTCGATATATCATCCGTCGTATTTTACAATTTATTCCCGTTTTGTTTGCCGTAACTTTATTTACCTTTGTTATGATGCGCGCTATCCCTGGCGGGCCTTTCGACTTCGCGGGAGATAAAAGCCTCCCTCCGCAGGTCGTGGCAAATATCGAGGCAAAATATCATCTCGATTGGCCCCTCTGGAAACAATTCGCATCTTATCTTCTTGGCGATCAGATGCTTGGAGAAGAGGGTCCCTCTCTAGGTGTTATCCGAGGCGATTTAGGCCCCTCTTTGCGCTATAGAGGACAAAATGTCAACGATATTATAGCTACCACGTTGCCTATCTCAGCGCAGCTTGGTTTTATGTCATTATTATTAGCCCTTATTATAGGCATCCCTACGGGAACCATCGCGGCACTCAAGCAAAATACATGGATGGATTATACAAGCACCTTTGCGGCGGTTCTCTTTCTTTCGATTCCTAACCTGGTTTTGGCTCCAATTTTGATATGGATATTCTCTTTGAAATTGGGTTGGTTTCCTGTCGCGACATGGGGTGCGAGCCCGCCATTTTTTCTGGGTGTTTTCCCACGTTTTAGCCAATTCAATCTAAATTACTTTGAACACGCAGTTTTGCCTGTCTTTGCCTTGGGTACTTCCTCGGCAGCCGGTATTGCGCGTTTAACACGTGCCAGCCTTTTGCAAGTCATTAACGAAGATTATATTCGTACAGCTCGCTCAAAAGGCTTACGTGAACAAACAATTATTGCTGTTCATGCACTTAAGAACAGCATGATCCCTGTTATAACAATTCTGGGCCCGGCTTTTGCTGGTTTGGTTGTGGGTACTTTTGTGGTCGAATTGATCTTCGGAATTAATGGGATGGGGAAACATTTTGTGAGTAGCATTGGTAACCGAGACTACCCTGTTATTACAGGGGTCACATTGATTTATGCAATTGTCCTTGTGGTTGCCAATCTTTTAGTCGATATTACCTATGCTTGGCTTGATCCACGCATTCGCTTTGATTAGAAAATAAAAAATCAGGAGATAGAATATGGCTGTTGTTGATCTCGCAGAAGAAACAGGTACGATTACTCGAAAAGAACGAAGTTTAGGAGCTGAAGCTTTTCGTCGTCTATTAAAAAACAGAGTGGCGGTGTTGAGTGTCATTTTTATCATTGGATTGATACTGGTTTCTATCTTTGCTGATTCAATTGCTCCTCATGACTATGCAAGGCAAGATTTATTGGAAAATAATGCAGTCCCCCAATGGATGCTCTTTCTGTTGCCGGAAGGTGCAGAAAATTATGCTCGTATCACCGAAGTCTTCCCCTTGGCAGCAGACCACTTAGGACGTGATATGCTCAGCCGAACTATTTATGGTGCACGAGTTTCCCTGACAGTTGCTTTTGTTGGTTCAGCTGTTAGTATGCTCGTAGGTATCATTTACGGTATGGTCTCAGGCTATTTGGGAGGGCGTGTTGATAGTGCTATGATGCGCACTGTTGACTTCCTATACGCATTTCCATTCTTGGTGGTTGTTATTTTGCTTCAAACTTATTTTAAGGCAATTGCAAGGCAAGGAGGTGGCGAAGGCATTGGCCTTGTCTTTCTTAACTTGAATAAAGATATGGGCGGTTTGCTCTTCCTCTTTATTGCAATAGGCTTGATTAACTGGCTAGGCATGGCACGTATTGCTCGTGGACAAGTTCTCTCCTACAAGAAAAAAGAGTTTGTTGAAGCAGCCCGTGCTGTAGGCGCAAACGATACTCGAATTTTGATTAAGCACCTTTTCCCCAATATTCTTGGACCGCTAATTGTTGCTGAAACGCTGGCAATCCCCGGATATATCTTCACAGAAGCATTCTTGAGTTTTATTGGTTTGGGTGTAGACCCTCCAACCCCCAGTTGGGGCATTATGATCTCAGAAGCGGTTAAAGGGTTGCGTTCTTATCCCAACCAAATTCTGGTTCCTGCAGTTGCCTTATCTTTGACAACGCTGGCTTTCAACTTCCTCGGAGATGGCTTACGAGATGCTTTTGATCCTCGCCAAAAACAATAATCGCATTTTGTTCTAAGGCAGACGATTCAGGGGGCAAACAGAACGATAGAGAGAAATATTCACTGCGGACGCAAAAATGCGTCCGCAGTGTTTTTTTGGAGAAATAGAGAGTATGAAGAATAAAAAAACTTTTCTGATTTTCGTTATTCTTGGATTTAGCATCTGGGGGATTATTAACCTAAGTGCAAGACCGGAATATACCCGAAAACCCTCAGCTGATTGGGGGCGTGGTCTTCCTATAGGCACGGATGCATCGGGAAGCGTAGGAATGGTCGTTGAAGAGGATGGCTCTGCAATTCATGTGGTTTGGCCTTTTGAAGCGGATGATGATATCACTGGGATTCGTTATGTCCAGCTTGGGCAGAATGCGCAAATAGATGTAGATAAGGAAGTCGTAAAAATTCGGGGGCAAATGCGTTCCCCGCATCTTTTTATGGCAGCAAATGGACACTTACACTTGCTTTGGGCAGTTCGCGTAGATGCAACCCAAAAATGGCAGCTTTGGTATGTGCAAATTGATCAGGAGGGCAACTCTGATGGGGAGCCGATCCAAATTTCAGAAACAGGCACTGGCGTTTTTCGGTATGCTGTAGCGACAACTTCTGATGGGGATATTTGGACTGTTTGGGATGAAATTAATTCTGGCGGTATTAATCTGACAGGCATATCTGCTTTTGGGGAGAAGCGAGCCGAAATCACGCGTGTAACGGATAAAGGTTCACATCCAGATATAGCGATCGATGCGGATGGAAAGATCCACTTGACTTGGGTCGATAATGATAATCACCTTCGTTATGCGTTGAGTGAGATCAGTTCCAAATTATCTTTTTCTGCTACAGATATGCTTTATATTTCTCTTGGCACTGGCGCATCTTTAGATGGTCCTGTTTTAGGGATGTCGGATGAGGCTGTATATGTGTTTTGGTCTATTCTAAATCAATCAGGGCTGGAAGCGGGGACAGCCCGTACCGAATATATTTCCTTCCCGCAAGAATCGCCTGAGGAAATTTCATACCATGCTGATATTGGGGTATTGCCCTTGGAAGAGCAACCTTTTTCAATCGCTACGGGGAGCTATTCTTATTCTGAGCTTGTTCCTGCATCCTATATTAGTTCTAATGCAACTCGTTTTGTATATGCGCCTGTAGTTACTCTCAACCCTGCAGACGAGATGTCAATTGCCGTAGCTGCTCAGCAACTAAATCGTAAGGATGAGTTTATTCAAATCGCCGTCGCGATTATGGAAGATGGCGAATATAAAGGCTATACGATCGCGACAAAAACGCAGGAAATTTCCAGTGCCCCTGTTTTAGCTGCGGACGTAGAAGGGGATTTTCATTTGATTTGGCAGGAGGGATTTACAAAAGAAGATGTTTACTATACAACAACGGATGCCGAAACCCGAGCAATTCTTGACCGCCCCACGCTACGGGACGCTTCCACCCTTATCTTGGCCGGTGGAATGGAGAGTCTTGCCGGGATTTTGCTTTTTCCGCTTGCTTTCCCGTGGATATTCCCTGGCTTGGTTATTGTCGTTGCTTGGCGAATGATTAAAAATGATGAGAACATCAGTTTTAGAAGTTCTCAGATTCTTTTGATAATATCCATTTTGTTATATCAAGGCTCGAAAATCTTGGTTTTTCCAACAGTCGTTAGTTATATTCCCTTTTCTGCCTGGGTAGATATTTCTGCTATATGGGCAACACCCTTGCAATTTGCTACCCCGATACTTGTCTTGGGCATTGCAATTGCCCTCTCTGAATATCTGCGTAGGCGCAGCAAAGAGATCCCCTCAACATTGCGCTATTATTTTATTATTGTGTTGGTGGATATGATTTTGACACTTGCGATTTATGGCGTTAATTTTCTAGGCGCATTTTAGAAGGTAAATATGACGAAAAAGAAAAACTCTTTTTACTCCCTAAAACCATTACTCATGGTTTTAGGCCAACGCATACTTTTTGGCGTTTTAGTGCTTGGTTTCATTGTTTTTTTGAGTTTCTTCGGTTTGGATATGGCACGTGGCGTCTCCTTTGACGAAGCTATCACAGAGGCAATCCGCAAATCGTTAACTTATTTCACGCGCGCCATGCAAGGGGAATTTGGAGAAACCACCGCGGGAGGCTTCTCTCTCATCCCAACGCCTGTGCTTAAGCTTGCCCCCAATATCATTGCTCGTAGCTTTGGCTTACTGGGAATCTCTCTCTTTCTTTCAGCCTTTATTGGCGTGATCCTTGGGCTTTGGGCGGCTGGAAAACGATCCGGCTGGTCTTTGGCAACCTTGCTTATCTCTACTATTGGGGTTTCTGTCCCCAGTTTTTTTGCAGCAATGCTTTTGCAGTTTGGGGTAACAAAATTTTTGCAGATAACAGGTGAAACGCTTCTTCCTGCTGGTGGCTTTGGTTGGGATAATCACCTTATATTGCCCGCCTTTGTTCTCGCTGCCCGCCCTTTGGCTCAAATTAGCCGAGTCACCTTTGTTACTGTTGAAGAAATTTTATTACAAGATTATGTCCGTACGGCGCATAGCAAGGGGTTGAGAGAGCGTACAGTTACTGCGATACATGTTTTCCGAAATGCTGCCATCCCTATATTAACAACAATAGGATTATCCTTACGTTTTTCCTTGAGCAGTTTACCCGTTGTTGAATTCTTTTTTGGCTGGGGAGGCTTGGGATTTACTTTATTAAAAGCTATTTCTCAGCGTGACGATAATCTTACAATTTTTCTCGCCTTATCTTTAGGGGCATTGGTAATTTTTGTTAATATCTTGCTTGATATTCTCTACCACCTTATTGATCCACGCTTGGCAGACATCCCTCGTCACGTTTCTAGTGGGAATAAACTTTCTCTTTTTCAGCGAATTAAAAAATTACAAACATCCTCGAAGAAAGCAGAATCAGAAGATGTGATTGCGAAATGGAAAGAAGATCAGAAAAAGGGTGTTCCTCCAGAGAAAAGCCCTTTTGCTGAGTTAGCTTTCAAAAAGATAAAAGATATTTCTCCAGAATCAATGCTGGATCGTCGCAAAGGTAGACGACGTGCCTGGTTGCAGGGCACGTTGGGAAATATCCCATTTGTTGTTGGGGGCATAATCGTTATCGTTTTATTTACGATCATCGTTTTTGGGCCACAACTCTCACCGCATAGTCCTTATACTACACAGGGGCTTCTCATCGAAGATGGGGTTTTTTCTGTGCCCCCCTTTGAACCTGATACGATCCACCCCTGGGGAACAGATATGCTCGGGCGCGATATTATGAGTCTTGTTCTCTCTGGGGCACAGCAGACTTTGTTTTTGGCTATCTCTGTAGTTTTGGCGCGCATCTTGGTTGGGTTTGTGCTCGGAGCAATCGCGGGATGGATGAACGGGAGTTGGGTCGATCGTTTCATTGTTGGTTTAGTGGAGATCATTGCCGCCTTCCCGACTTTGCTTTTGGCGATGATTCTTGTTCTTGCTTTTGGAATTCGTCGAGGGGTGGAGCCTTTTGTCATCGCGCTAGGATTTGTGGGCTGGGGCGAGATCATGCAATATGTTCGCAGTGAAGTGATGATTATTCGCCCGAAACTTTTTATCGAAAGCGCAGTGGCTTTGGGAGCTCGTTCCCCACGTATTATTTGGCGACATATTCTTCCAAACATAATTCCTTCTCTGGTTTCGATTATCGTTTTAGAGATGGGGGCGGTTTTGATGCTCCTCGGGGAATTAGGTTTTATTGGCATCTTTATTGGTGGTGGTGCATTTGCAGATTTAGATATAGCGGGTCCACCCTTTCATTACTCAGATGTGCCTGAATGGGGTGCGATGTTGAGCAATGTGCGCACCTATGCTCGTTCCTACCCGTGGATGGCGATTTACCCCGCGAGCGCGTTTTTTATCTCTATTATGGGCTTTAATCTTTTGGGTGAAGGTATTCGTCGATTGATTGAGCGTGTGGGTGTTGAAGTAACGCGCATTTTCGCTAATCGGTATACGCTTATTGTCGCGACATTAGCGGTAGCGGCTTTCTTCTGGCTACGGGGGAGTACAGGAGATATTGCTTTTTATCAACAGCAAGCAAGTCAATTTAACGGCGATCAAGCCTTAATTCACGTCGCGTTTCTCGCTAATCCTGCTCTCGAAGGGAGGGCGTTAGGGAGTACAGGCGTCAATAGCGCAGCAGAATATATCGCATCCCAATTCGAAGAGATGGGCATCCAACGAGCAGGTGAAAAAGCAACTTATTTTCAGACTCGCTCTCGGTCTTATGAGACCATCAGCAGCCTTCCCCTTTTAGAAATAGATGACGGGAACCCTGCACCTATCTATAGGCAAGATTTTGTGGAATATGGGCTAGGGTATTATCGTAATCTTGGGCAGGCTGAGGGACAAATTCGTTTCATCGCTACAGGGAAATTGATCCAAGCAGGTGTAGGATTTGTTGGAAGCCACGCCCCTGCTTTGCGCGGCTTGGATTATTCAGATGAGATTTTGCTTGTATTATCAGAAGAAGCTATAAATACATTGATAACCGTTCCTAAAGCGGGTGTTTTGATTGCTACAAATGACCCACAAAAATTGGAAAAGCACTATACACTTTCTGCTCGTAACCCAACTACCGTTTTATTTGGAACCAATCGTGAAGAGGGTGGCGATTACCCCGCAATGTGGATCAGTGAAGAGATGGCAAATCGTTTGCTTGCCGGAAGCGGTTACGAAACGACAGAATTGAGATATATGAGCGAAGATCTAAGCCAGAATGAAATCTTTGACTTTGCGATTGATAAAAATATCCGTATGGAAGTAGTTGGGGAAGTGAAAGAAAATGTTGAAGCAAAACATGTGATTGGTTATTTGCCTGGCACAGCGGGGGTGGCTGGTGAGGGGCAATTTGACGATAAAATGATCGTTGTCCTCGCTCAATATGATCAGCCGCCCTTGCTCCCTGATGGGCAAATTCCTCTTGGCGCAAATGATAATGCGGCAGGTGTAGCGGTGATGCTGGAGATGATTCGCACGATGCAAGAGAGTGGATACCAACCCTATAAGACTTTCCTTTTTGTTGCCTATAGCGGGGAGGGTTTAGAGGGAGGAGAGAATGTACGGGCAGAAGCAGAAAAATTTTTGCGCGCTAAAACAGGTTTTTCCTCTGCCTATGAAGTGGAAACGATCGTGGATTTGCGCGGGCTGGGAGCCAAAGAGGGGAATCAGCTCCTTTTGTCTGTTGGCGGTAGTTTACGCTTGGCGAATATCTTTGAGTCTGCTGCCAAGCGGATGGGAACCTCTACAGAGCGTACTGGTGAGCGTGTAGACATTAGTGTTGTTTTTGCAGATGGTACAGCCCTAAATGGTGGAGAAGAGGCCCCCCGCATTGGTCTGTTCTGGGAGGGTTGGGATTTGACAGCAGGCACTCCGCTAGATACGTATGAAAATGTTAGCGCAGCTCATCTTGACGAGAGTGGTGAAAGCCTAAGTTTGGCATTGATGATGCTGGGACGCGAAACACAGCCTTAAAATAAAAACGCGGTGCAGATCTTCAAATCTGCACCGCGTTTTTATTTCTATACTCAGCCACCAGCAAAAACAAAAGTGTCTTGTAGCTTATAAAATTTGAGCCGTGCAGTAAGAGACCAACATCACTAATGCGATCAGTAAAACGATAATGGCCAGCGTGCGCGTTATCCCCGAGGCGACAACTTGACGACTGTGGCGTTCGTGCATTTCTGTCCCGGCGGTCATCTCTGCCTGATTTGTTGATTTAGCACCTTGTTTTTTATACCACCAGGCACGTCTACAGTAGAGGTAGGAGCCAATTTCAGATGAACGGATTATTTTCATAGTTTTTAGGTTTGAAAGTTAAAAGATTACCAAGTTAGAAGGTTGGGGAGTTTCTAAATATTCAAACTTTCCAACCTGCAAACAGCTTTGAAACAGCACATTTATTCTAACAGGATTTCAGGACATGGCAATAAATTGCCTCTTGAAAAGCAAGTTGGATTTTTGTATACTGTATTTAATTTGAAGTATATAAAATAAGAACAATTGCTTCAAGGAGGTAAATATGTACACCATCCACAAACTCAAACCAGACCGCTCGATCGTCGGGTTCATCCCCGCATTCAGCGCAGCAATCATCATGGCTCTGATTGGGATATTCTTTGGCATAAAAGCAGCCTTTACTTTTCTCGCGATCTTCTATTGGGGCATCTCTGTTTACACTTTCATTGGTTTTTTACGCACCAGCAATGCAAATTTCATCATTCCCTCACTATTTCAGTTCTTCGCTGGACTTGTCGCCTTCACATTTGAACCCAAGAGCAGCGGTAATGCCTCTCCATTCCTCGGGCTTGCTGTACTGCTGACAATGGTCTTCATGGTCTGGTTGGTCCTACTAGCTGCCACAAAAAAGATCAAATGGCGTGGACGTGAAATCTTGGAGATGGCCGCCGCTCCTGTCGAAGAGGCAGGTAACGGCTACACCTCCCGACCACTGCCTGCTGGCAAGGTCGAATTTAGCCAGCAAGAGATCATGGACTTTGCAGATTTTGCTCGCCGCAATCTGATAGCGGTTTCTTATGTCGGCAAAGACAAGGTCATCTTTGTGCCCGTGATGATGGGGCGTGAGTTCGGCTTTATCATGGGGCTAAAAAATGATTACACAGATGAAACTTGGGTCTCCTTTGACTTTGATGGCAATGTCACCGTTAACATTTCACATCGTGACTATCTCCAATATATAGAAGCCCTTTCCTTTAACCAACTCTGCACCTCTTTGGGCAATCTCTTTGTCGACTTTATTGAAACTCATCAGCGTGGCGAGGGCGTGCGCATCATTGACCGCATGGATGCCGTCCGTGTCAATGTTTTCTCTTAAGAGAATCCCATGGATTTCAAAGAAGCCGCCAAATTAGGTAATTATCTCGCCAAAGACTATGCACAGGATTTCTTTGCGCTGCTCGTCAACTATCAGGATGTTTCTGCCTCTGAAGCCGCATCTCGTCTGGGGCTGCATATCCGCACCGCGCAGGATTTTCTCGAAGCGATGGCTGCACTTAATATTCTCAACAAGCAGGAAGTTTACGAAAAAAAACGCCCCTATTTCCGTTATAAGCTCAAGACCGAGCATATCCATATGGATATTGACCTGACCAAAATCCAGCAAGAGCAAATGCCTGATGATTTGACTCGTCAGATTTGCGAAAAATCGAACGCTGGTGCAAATTTCTCACTAGCGCGTGGCGGGGAATATATCAGCCATGTTTCACTCTGGACTGGAAATGGTCGTGACCGCAAGGAACGCAAGATTAGTCTGACGCGTCCACAAGGTCTGTTCCTCTATCATCTACCCTTTCCTAATGCCGATTCACTCCCTATTGCGGATATCATGCGCAAAGCAAATGTAGACGAAGAGCTTGCTCCCGAAATCCTCGATATCGTTCAGCTCCTGGAGAAATACGAAGTCATTGAGACGTCAAATTCCGTTTGAGGAAACTATTGACGCCCCTACTTTCGTTTATAATAGGCTCCATGTCTAAAATAAAATTCTTTCACCCTATTGAAGTTCGTTATGGGGACCTTGACCCGCAAGGGCATCTGAATAATGCTAAATACCTGACTTATTTTGAGCAGACGCGCATTCGTTATTTTGTGGAGTTGGGGCTTTTCACAGCTGGGGAATCTTTTATGGATATTGGTGTGATCATGGCTGAGGCAAAAGTGACTTATCATGCACCCGTTGAATATGGAACACCTGTCAAAGCTGGAGCATGCACCTGTAGATTGGGTAACAAGTCTATGACTGTGGAGCAGAGTATTGTCCACGCGGAGACGGGTGAAATCTTCGCTTCTGGATATGTAGTTTTGGTGGCTTTCGATTATCATACACAGAAGACGATTCCCATTCCCGATGAGATGCGGAAAAGAATTGGGAAGTTTGAAGGATTGGAGATTTAGAGGTAGTGGGTTAAAATAATTAGACGGTTGGGTGGTTATTCAACCGACAAGGATTCTAACCTGCAACTGGAAAGATAAAAACCGCCAAGAAAAATGCTAAGTCTGGTGAAAGGAATAAAATGACCCTTATGCAGCTCTCAAAATATTTGCTCGATTTCCTCGTTAAGCTCATTAATACCCCCTCCCCTACAGGATACACAGACGATGCTATCACTCTCATCGAGAAGACTTTTTCCGTTTTCCCTGATCTGAGTATGATGCGCACAAATAAAGGTTCGCTGGTTATCAAATGGGAAGGCGTATCAGATTCTTCTACAGGTTTGGAGCAATCTCTCCCCCCACGTGCACTAACGGCACACGTTGATACACTCGGCGCGATGGTGAAGGTGATCAAGCCAAATGGACGCCTGCAACTGACCACACTCGGCGGGTTATTGCTGAACGGCGTCGAAACAGAGGGATGTTGGGTTCTCACCCAAAGCGGTGAAAAAATTCGTGGATCCTTGATGATCAATAAATCATCTGTTCATGTTTATGGAGCGGAGGTGAATAAGACCAAACGAAGCGAAGAGACAATGGAAGTCCGTCTTGATGAGCAGACAACCTCTGCAGAGGAGACGCGCGAACTTGGTATCAAAGTTGGCGATTTCATTACCTTCGACCCGCGTGTAGAGGTTAGGAACGGTTTCATTCGTTCGCGTTTCCTCGATGATAAAGCTGGTATTGCATCGTTATTCGCCGCTGTCAAGGCAATGAGCGAATCCGATTTGAAGCCAGCGCGTACCACATATTTTCTGATCAGCAATTTCGAGGAGGTTGGTCACGGTGCCCCAGCCGGGATTCCCGCTGAGGTAGCGGAGCTTGTGGTTGTAGATATGGCCGCGATCGGTGAGGGTCAAGAATCTGATGAATTTCACGCAACCATTTGCATCAAAGATAGTAGCGGGCCCTATCATCATGGCTTATCCAACCATTTGCGCAAACTTGCTGCCGATCATAATATTCCACACAAAGCCGATATCTATCCTTATTACGGCTCTGACGGAAGTGCAGCCATGCGGGCGGGCGCGGATATGGCTGTTGCGCTAATTGGGCCAGGGGTAGATGCTTCTCATAATTACGAACGCACGCATATCAAGGCTCTTGTTGCCACCACACAGTGGATCATTGTTTATCTGCTTAGTTAGTGTGCATCCTGCATAGCAAAAAAAACAAGGGGGCTTTCTACCTGCGTGATAATAAAAGGAATATGTGATGGAATTTGACGCAGTTTTACCCCCCATGCATCTGAAAAATGTCCCTGCTGTGGCGCAAGCTGCCGAGGAGATCGGTTTTGATGCGCTCTGGACAACTGAGACCCAGCATGATGGTTTCTTGCCACATGCGCTGATCGCCGAGCATACAAAAAAGATGAAAATGGGCACAGCGGTGGCGATTTCTTTTGCCCGCTCACCCGGGGATATTGCCTACACAGCCTGGGATTTAGCTGCCCAATCGGAGGGGAGATTCATCCTTGGGCTGGGGACGCAGGTGAAGGGGCATATCACGAAACGCTTCGGGATGCCGTGGCCTGATTCCGTTGTGGGGAAGTTGCGCGAGCAAATTGGCGCGATCCGTGCCCTTTGGCAGACGTGGCAAACTGGCGAAAAATTACGATATAACGGAGACTATTACAAATTACGTTTGATGACGCCTTTCTTTAATCCGGGCAAGATTGATTTCCCTGAAATCCCCATTTATATCGCAGGCGTAAATACGGGACTGGCCCGTTTGGCTGGCGAAATTTGCGATGGCTTTCATGCACATCCTTTCAACTCGCCGCGTTATCTGAGTGAAGTACTGAACCCGGCCATTGAAGAGGGCGCATCCAAAAGCGGACGCTCGCGCGCGGATATCTCCGTCTCGTTGAGCGCATTTGTGGCGACATCGCCCGAAGAGGCAAATCAGGCGCGGATGACAATCTCCTTTTATGCTTCCACACCCTCCTATAAGCGCGTGATGGAGCATCACGGCTGGGGCGAGACGGCCGAAAAATTACGCGGATTCGCCGCCAAAGGCGAGTGGGCTGAGATGCCGATGTTGATCACCGATGAGATGCTCGCAGAGCTCGTTACCTATGCCGATTCGCTTGCTGGTCTCCCCGCTGCGCTACACGAACGCTATGAAGGCGTGGTGGATAGGATCACGATCTACACGCCCTTCGTCCCCGGCGAGAAAGATGATTTTTGGCGCGAGATGGTGAAGGCGTTTTAGGTGCTGGAGATATGTGAGAGGGATTCAGAATGGATATTGATCTTCAAATACGTATAGCAACATTTAACTGGCTATCTGAGCAAACAGATACTTTTGGTGATGTGCTGTCTCGCAAATTACTCCAACAAGGGTTTGAATTTAAAAATCAAAGAGTTCCTTTAGTAGCACCTAATGGAATATTCAAACCCAAAATCATGGATCTGCCTCTAACTATTACAACTACAACCCAAGGACCCTATGACGATGATCTTGATTTGGACAAAGATAATTTTCTGAACTACAGATACAGAGGAACCAACGCTAATCACCATGACAATGTTGGTTTAAGAAGAGTATTTGAACAACAGAAACCTTTGGTATACCTTCATAGTATTGAGCCAAGTAAATATCTTGCTTTTTGGCCTGTTTATATTATCTCCGATGATCCGGCGAATTTAACATTCAAAGCAGCGCTTGACAATATCGAAACTTTACAAAAAGATGAATATGCTTACTCTGGAATAGGGGAAGGTACATTAGGGCGACGAGCTTATCTCACATCCACTGTCAAAATAAGATTGCATCAAAAAAGCTTTAGAGAGCGGGTTTTACGAGCGTATAAATCTCAATGCGCTTTGTGTAGATTAAAACATCCAGAATTGCTTGATGCAGCGCATATTATTCCTGATTCTTTGCCAGAAAGCACATATTCTGTTAAAAATGGGCTTTCTCTTTGTAAGCTTCACCACGCAGCATACGATAGACTTTTATTAGGTGTAACACCTGATTTTGAAATTCATGTTCGTGAGGATATTTTGCTAGAAGAAGATGGTCCTGTTTTGCAACATGGTTTGATAGGTCTACATGAAAGGAAAATTTCATTACCAAAATTCAAGAAACAGTGGCCGAATCAAGATGCACTTGCTTGGCGATATAAAAAATTTGTGAATGCTGAATAAAAAACGTTTGTGTAATTCGCGTTATATCTTTTCCCCTTAAGCCCCCTCCCCTCCTTCCCCCCCCCCTTAAAAACTACTTTGCCTTTCTATGCGAGCAGCCATCCCAAATCTCCTGCGGATAAATGATCTCATTCGTGCCGGGCAATTGCTCCATCACCATGCCCGTATTCAAATTGATCCCAACCTGCTCGTAGGCTTTATAAACCAATTGACTGCAATAAAAAGACTTCTCACTCTCAGCGTTTAGAAAATTGATATTATAAGGCTTCCCAACCTGCGCCAACGCATACTCCGCCACCTTCATCCGCATATGCGCCTCTTCCTCCTCCGCAAGCTGCAACCCCGCCAAAGGAGAAGCAACCCCATAAAAAGTATCCAGCAATATACCCCGTTCATGGGTCATCAGCTCAGAATCCCAAATCCCATCGTGCGCATAAAAAGGATTCACCCCGCGTGAGCCAGCTTCAATACACCGCCCATCAGGACCCAAATAGATCACAACATGATCAATATCCCCGGGCACCAGCTTCCCGACCAATAACCAAAATTCACCGGGCAAAATATCCGGTTTCCCATTTGTCGTGCAAATCACGTCGCCCGTCTGCAAAGCCAAACCTTCGATCTGATAAGTATGAATCATAGCCCAATTATACGGGAAAATCACAAAATTAGTTTTAATATTTAGGGGGGATGAAAAACCGCAACACGCGTGATTTGGGCTTGATTCCCTTTTTCAACATCTCCCCGAAGATAAGCGTGGATAATCTAAAAAGCGAGCCTTGCATTGCAAGGCTCGCTTTTTGATCTTCATTTAGAAGAAAATTTTATTCTTTTCTTTCCATCTTCACCAGCTTCCCTGAAAAGAAGGTGAAGAATACCATTCCAGCTAAAGCAACCCAGCCGAGAGCATCGCCAAGTTTCAAGTAGAGGCTATCTGCTGTGCCGAGGGGGACATCGGCAACGAGGATGGCTTCTGTGGGTTCTATGGAGATGGTTTCTTCCAAAATATGCCCGTAGGGGTCAACGATGGCCGAGTCGAAGGCTTTCTCAGCGTTGACAATGGATGTGCGTGTTTCGATGGCTCGAAAAACAAGATGCAGATTCTGCTTTTCAGCAATGCCCGACCAGTCACTGGCTGGGGCGGCGATGATCTCTGCGCCTTGAGCAGCCAGCTTGCGAGTCACATCGGTGTAGTTGCCATCGTAGCAGATCATTGTGGCGAGTTTACCGATTTCGGTATCATAGACGGGGAAGGTGCCAACATTCAGCCCATAAGGTTCGCCTGCAAATAAGACGGGATGTGCTTTGGCGTATAAGTCTGAAAATTCGCCATTGGGGTTCAGGATAATGCTTTCGTTGCGTAAGCCATCTTCTTCAAAGACGCCGTAGGGGAGGATCAGGTATGCGCCTGTTTCAAAAGCCAGAGCTTGCAGCTCTGCTGTGAATTCTTCTTGAGGGTCAAAGGGCAGGAATAATTCTGACCAGACGATGATCTCTGCGCCTTGTGCGGCGGCTTCACGTGTTTTTGCTTCGAAAATATCATAGCGTTCCTGATAATCCATATCCGGATTTTGGAAGGCGACTTCTGTGATACCGGGCTGGACAGCTGCCACACGTACGGTTTCGGGATTTGTTGGGGCCGAGAAATACATCACGAGGCTGAGGCCAGTCCAAATCACGGACGTGGCGCCGATGCCTATCAGCCAGCGTCGTGTTGACTGCGGGGAAATGCTCGGGACTTCATCCAATTGGATGCGGCGGTCAAATAATCCCAGAGCTGCTTGTCCTAATCCATAGTTGATGAACATGATAAGCAAGCTCAAGCCGTAAATGCTGAAGATGGCAACAGGCTGGATCAGCCAGGTTTGTTCCCAGAGGGTGTAGTTGACGAAACCCCATGTTGCGATCCCGGGGATGAAGGTGCGGATGATCTCAAAGCCTACCCAGCTGGTAACGCCATTGATGATGAACCAACGATAGTTGGTATCTTCGTGGAATTTTCGCAAGCTTTTTTCCATCAACCAATTCATGAGGAAACCAATCGCAGGTAGCGCGAGCATAATGCCGCCCGGGAAAAAGGTGGGCCCGAAATAGAGGTAGAGCCAGGTGGCGATGAAAACTGCCGAAGCCAGACTGGACTGCTTTGCTGGCATGACACGATATTGAGCGATGATGAGGGGGATAAAGGCTACGAAGATGAGCGCCCACATATTATAGGGAGCGAAGGCGGCGGTCAGCATTAGTCCGCTGAGCAGGGAGAGTGCAAGGCCGATGATGATGCGAACGAAAGGTAATTTGTTTGAATTTTCTGTAGACATTTTTTACTCCTTGGTTGATTAGATTTGATATGTCCCTAGTTTAGCGAATTATTCTTTGCTGCACATCGTCCATTAAGTTCTTTTCGATTGTCCTTCTGTACAATGCCCGTTTGTACTATTCTTTGGGTGAGGTAAAGACCTGCCCGATCAGCCAACCATACAGGAATGTAGATGTAGAAGTCTCAATAAAATGTGCCAAACGTACAGGCTCTTGCATATAAGGATTGGGGAAGAGCAATTGTGTTGTCAACAATAAACCAAATAATAATCCGATGGTTAATGATTTTACAAAGACGCTGCCTTTCATCAAGCGAAGAATTGGGAGTGCTAAACCAATCCATACCAAGCCGCGAAGAAGCTGAAAGGGGATTATTCCAGGCGAATTCTGAAAGGTCACTCTCATCTGCTCATAAAATGAAAGCATCTCTGTAGTCCCAGAATAGAGCATTCGAACATCGGGAGATTGCCAGGCAATATAATATCCAAAGAGAAAATAAAGGGCAATATAAACGAAAGGTAAGACCGTCAAACGTATACCCCAGCCCCTCAAAGATAAGGCAATGGAAGGAGACGGTTTTTCATCCAAGTTCGATTTCTGTACCTTACCTAAAATGAGCACAGCTAAAGGGGCAAAGAATAGGGCGGTCAGGAAGCCAGAAAGAATAATTCTCTTCATAACCTCCCCTGGAATATCGAATGCAGATTCGAAGAATAGTGTTTCAATTTGCGACATAAAGGTCTGCGTGCCAAAAAAGACCAATGCTATTGCCCCCATAAGTTTCAAGCCATGCCAACGAGAGTGGATAATCGGAATTGCTAATAATAGTGCGTTGATGATACTGACTACGAGCAAAGCAATCCCTACCTGCGCAGCTTCTTCTGGAGTTTGGGAAGCAGATTGTGCAGATGCTTGAGGATTAGCTATTCCCGATGCAATTATAAAACTGAACAACATGGCCAAGATAACTGCGACGATCCTGATGGTTACCGAAAGTAATTTTTTAATTTTCATAGGTATTTTCCTTTTAATATGGCTTGTGATTAGTCTTGGTTATTTTCTGTTTGAAGCGCAGCTACGGATAAGGCGAATAGCCCAAAGGCTAATAGATTTACCTGCTTCCCTGCATCTACAGTGCCTAAATATCCCAACATATAACTGGAGACGGACATACCTACGGCTACCGATTTGAGAATGACCTGAATGAGCTTTTGATTTTTCTTCATGATTTGAACTCCTTTTTTCAAATTGGTTGATTTCTCCCAGTTTACAAGAGCCCGCTAAAAAAAACATCGGTCAAGTAGTCGCCAAAGCCCTGTATTTGTGGACATTGTCCATTTGTACAATGGCCAAGAGCTGAAGAGAGGGTAAAATAAAGCCATGACTTCTATTAACGATCAACTAAAAAACTTTTGGCAGATCATTTCTGACCCGACTACAGAACAAAGAGAGAAAATGGGTGAAGGGCGTTCCTTCTATATTTTCCTTACCCTTCTTTTTGGAATCATTAGTGTTCTTGTTGCTTATAATTCACCTCTTTTACAGAGCCCCTTGCGACTTGTTGGCTTCATAGTGATTATGTTCCTACATATAGGATTGCATTGGCTCAGTTTCTTGAGCATAAGCAATATCCGCTTCAGTATCGCCTATCTGGTGACACAAGGCGTCCTGAGTATGCTCATCATCCTTCTCTCCGGAGCACCAGAATTAGCACTGGCAATCTTTGCAGCCATGATCGGGGAAACTATCGGCACATTTGGTACGTCTCGTCTTTCATGGTCTGCTGTTGTTGCTTTTCTTGTTCTAACGCCCGTGAGCTATATCCTTGTAGGCGGCACAGAAACTCTCCAAAATTGGCTTTCTCCTACACTCTCTACCATGATTATTCTGATTGTTTTCATGGTTCTTTTTCGCAGACAACTGGAAAGCAGTGAACGTGCTCAAGCTCTTGCAACTGATCTAAAAGAGGCTAACACTCAACTTGTAACCTATGCTGCTCGTAACGAATTACTTGCCCTCCAGGCCGAGCGGGAACGAATGGCGCGCGAACTCCACGATACGCTTGCGCAGGGAGTGGCAGGATTAATTCTGCAATTGGAAGCACTTAAAGCCTATCAGCAACAAAATAATCAGGTAAAAGCCGAGAATGTGCTTACTCAAGCCTTAGACCGTGCTCGTAATACCCTCAGCGAATCCCGTGCGGCGATTGAAGATTTACGCAATGATGATAGAGATTTCCAAACGACGCTTGAAAAGCTGGTTGCTGAATTTTCTGCGACAGGGCAAACAACCTGTGAGCTAAACATCGAGTTAGAAGATACCCAAACGATCTCGCGGCATATCAAGCATCATGCACGGCGGGTTTTGCACGAGGCGTTGACCAACATCCAGAAACACGCGCAAGCTAAAAACGCGAGCGTTTCCATCGTCCAAAGCGGTAACACGCTCGAGCTGTGCATCCAGGATGATGGCATCGGTTTCAATCCAGACAAAATCCCCCAAAGCGGACATTTTGGTTTGCAAGGCTTGCAGGAGCGCGCCCAGCTCACCAATAGCCGCTACATCCTCAGCAGTTCCCCCGATGAAGGCACAGCAATCGAATTTATTTTCTCTTTGGATGAAGGAGTGCGCGCATGAGTATCCGCATTTTGATCGTTGACGATCACGCCATTATTCGGGATGGCTTGCGCCTGATTTTCGATACCACCCCTGAACTTGATCTCGTTGCCGAAGCATCGAACGGGAAAGAAGCTCTTGCGCAAGTGGACGCCCATCTCCCCGACGTGGTGCTGATGGACTTGCAGATGCCCGTCATGGATGGGATTACCGCCATAGAAACGCTGCGACGCACGCATCCCGAACTTGCTATCGTTATATTGACAACCTACAAAGAAAACGATTTGCTGCTACGCGGCCTAAAGGCTGGTGCGCGTGGATACCTGCTCAAAGACACGGACAGGCAAACGCTAATCAACACCATCCAAGCCGCCGCGCGGGGCGAGACCTTGCTCCAGCCAGAGATATTACAGCGGGCTCTCAATTTTCAAGAAGAAGAAAAGGCGGTTGAAAATCCCCTCTCAGAACGTGAATTTGAAGTTTTAAAGATGGTCGCCGATGGCGCACGCAATAAAGAAATTGCCTATAAATTGGGGATTACAGAGCGCACGGTCAAGGCGCATCTCAGCCATATTTTTCAGAAGCTAAATGTTGATTCACGTGCCGCGGCCGTGGCAACTGGCGCGAAGATTGGGATTTTGTAAGGAGAAGAGAGCCCACCCGTAAACAGGACGGGCTTACAGCGGAAGCCCAGCTGGGGCTGACACACGAGGGCGAATTATCGTCCTTTGCCTCTGAGCCTGTTGGGTTCAACCACAGGCGTTGGAGATAAGGATTGGGTTCCTAATATTAGCCTTGATTTGATTTCTACTTCAGTTCACTCACTTGCCGTCGAATCAATTAAAATAAACAAGGGTCTATACTTGCGTTTGATCAGAATGTTGAATTTGTATAGTATCGCTTGAGCACAGAACTGAAGAAGCTCGCATTTCCACTCTGGAAAAAGTGATTGAGTCTGTATAGTTAACGCTTCTAAAAAATCTTTCTCCGTAGACCACTTATCGAAAACCGCTACTGCCAGTTCATATGATGTCATCTGGTTCAGCTCATCCGCCGTTTTTGGTAGGCGCAAGGTCTCGAAGAATTTTGGAAATGCTTCTAGACATACAGATAAAAGAAAATCTACCACCTGCTTTGCCAGACTCTCACTTGACTGTATCATGCTCTCCTGCGATCTCTCCGCGAATAGTTTTCGCAACGCCGAAATTGTAGGTTTCTCTGTTATTTCTTTCAAATGGATGGGAACAGAGACTCCTTTAATCTTTGATAGCTCCGCCATCCAACTTTCAATTGATAACGCGGTAGTATTTCCCTTTAGAAAATTATGCCAATCCCTTGTCTTCTTGTATTTCGTGGACAGATACGTCTCTGCGAGATATTTGAACAACTGTGATATTTTATCTGCAGATCCAAAATCTTGAAGGAGCGCGGGCGGGGGTGCAAAAGAAGGGTTGATTTGACGATAATTGGTTCGCTCTAGCTCAGGGGTGACGGAATAAGCTGTATTGAGGGTGGCTTGGTTTGGCTTTTCATAATCGAAGACGCGAATAGTCGTACTGATTCCACAATGATTGAAATATTGAGATAATCCATTCTGGTTTGCAATTTGCAAAGTTTTGCGAATTGTCTCGATGGTAGTGGCTGGATTTCCGAGGAACATCGTCCATCCGATTATGACATCGCCTTCAGAACTCTCATTCTTGGAAATGGGAGTTGCTTGTTTTCTTTTGAATTGAGCATAGGGCTTTAGATGTGTTAGCAAATCCTTATTCCTATATGGCGTTCGCATGGCACGGGCATTCTCATCATCAAGAGCGGTGATGTCAAACCACCCTCCAGCGAATCCTGACCTGTGCAATCGTTCATATTCATCATTGTTAAAATTCAACAGATAATTGGCGCCGTACCAAGTCACCTTTCGATCTTCTGGTTGCTCTTCGTTAAATATGTGGATTCTGTCAGCAAGCTCAAGAACAAACTTATTTCCTTCGGGGTTCAACTCCGATGAAACGATGTAGAGCTGCGTAATTCCATCTTCCACCAAGATTTCAATATCACCAATCACAGCAGACAGGTCTCGATATCTTACCTGATTCCCTTTAACATGTGGTTCTGAGCAGAACACACAGGAATGATTGCAACCACGCATGATCTCAATGGGAGCACCCTGGAATCCTGGTGCTGGAAAGGCCTCATAAAACGCCATCATCTCCGTGATAACCTGGGATGTATATTCGGTATCTGAAAACGGGGGGTAGAATCTACGTGGATTTGAAATCAATTGGTCGTTCTGAAAAAACAATAGGTTTGCTACTTTTTGATAATTCTCTTGCTGGATATCATCAAAATATCTGAAAAAGCCATTGGGGTCACCGACCACACCAAAATCAGGGCGGAGATAATCCATGATTTCATTGGGCATAACAGAAAAGCCGAATCCCCCAACTGCAATCTTCAAATCTGAAACCATACGAATAATCGCGATCAATTCTTTGGTTCTTTCGATGGGGAAGTATGCACTTCCTCTTTCCTCTTTTGATTCTTGTGGTTCATAATCCTGGGGGTTCAGAGAGTCCGTATTTCGTAAGGTTATAAGGATCATGACTGGCTTATGTTGCTGGATTAAAGTTTGGAGGGTCTTCTTCCACGTCTCTTTTGGGATCCTGAGTAGATCCTTGCAGACCACTTCAATACCCACCTGCCGCGCAATTGCAGGAATCTGGATAAATGCGTACGGAAAGACGGGAAATCCATCCATATTTGAAACGTTAAGTAGAAGAGCTTTTTGATCAGAAATTATCATTGATTTATGAATTACTACAATCTAGCGAACGCGTGTCCAGCGACCGGGCTAATAGAGGAAGCCCCATTGGGGCTAACACACGAGAGTGATTTATCATCCTTTAGCTCTGAGCCTGTCGGGTTCACCCACAGGCGTTCTCGTAGATGAAACGACAATCGAATATTTTATAAACGATGATAGCCTTACTACCCAATCCCGCCCGACCGTAAACGGATCGGGCTCACAGCGGAAGCCCCGCTGGGGCTTGACACGCAAGGGCGATTTATCGTCCTTCAGCCCTGAGCCTGTCGGGTTCATCCACAGGCGGTGCTAATGCCATCAAAACCCCATCTCCCTCAACGGATCGCGTTTCCCCTTTTTTCCTCGCAATTCTCGCACAAAATCATCATCATATCGTCTTGATTTCACTGGTAGCGGCATCGGTACGCCCCAGCCCAAGAGGATAACTTCTTCTTTGGGTTGCAAACGCGCCAGCATCCCACGCAAAGCCTCACGCCCCGATAAGCCCGATAACACAGCCCGAATATCATCGTCGTCACCGAGCCAGCCAGAGATGCGTGTCCCCAACTGCGACATGACCTCGTCGTAAATCTGCGAAGGGCGTTGATCCACGATCATCAGCGTGACGTAGTATTTGCGCATTTCGCGAGCGATGGTGGCGAAGGTGGTTTGCGATGCCATCTCGCGGTTTAGCAATTTATGCGCTTCTTCAACGACCAAAATCAGGTGGCGTGGTTCATCTTTTCCATGCGTGCGGAAGTCATTGACGCGTTTCTCCCAAACCGAACTGATTTTGCGCGTCAACAAGTTCGAGACGAGCAGATAGTCTAAATCAGAGTCGTATTTGCCGAAAGATAAAATGACGTGTTTGCCGTTATCCAAATTATCTATCATTTGCTTCACCGAATCAGCGGCAGGTTTCTCGGCGATGTAGGGGGCGTTGAAAAGTCGCCCTAGTTTCGAGTGCAGGGCTTCTGCCGCCATCACGTTAATCCCGTTTTCATTTGCCCAAAATGCAATGCTTTCTGGCGCAGGCACTTTCTTTATTCTGCCATTTTCGTCTTCGATTTCGATCATCGCGCCGTTGAGCATTTGGCTAAAAGCTTTGAACCAATTTTTCTTAAAAGTTCGTTGTAGCGCGCTCAAAACGGTGGGTGTAGTTTCTCGCAAATTTAAGGTGCGCGTCAGCATCAAAACATCGGCGGGCTGGATGTCGCCCATGGCAATTTCAAGGTGAAAATCGGGGTTTGCACCACGGATATTTGTCCCTGCGCCCAAGCCCATAATTTGCACTTTGTTTTGGAACAAGGTTTTTAATCCCGCCACAGTTTTCCCTGTGTCAGTGGCGGTGTCGTCAAATCCGTACTCGTTGTGCATATCCAAAACCAAAACAGACGCCGCACTATGGTCGATTAATCCTGCCAAAACGATGCGTGTCAGGAAGGATTTCCCCGTGCCGGTTGCGCCGAAAACGCCTGATGAGCGTTGGACAAATGTATCCAGATTAATGCGAACGGGATGACCTTGCTCGCGCGTGGTGCCGATCTCGAAGTTTCCGTCTTCATCTTTACCGAAGATTTCATCAATATCCCCCGCCGAGGCGAGCGTGACCTGAGCGTGGTGCGGGGGCACATTCTTGACCGGTCTCGGACGCGGAGTCTCCCGTGCACCCGAGTCGATTCCCTGCACCCAAGCCGGATACGCGTCCGAATCGGGGTCGGGTCCCACCTCCAGCATGAGGGTTGGCAAGACTTCCAGATTCGTATAAAGAGTTTGCCCGTGCAAAGCTTCCGCTAATTTGGGCGGGAATCGCATCTCAGTTTGTTCATCTGCAAAACGCGGGTCAGTCGCCCCAAGTTGGATGTCGGTGACGATGCCGTAGTACTGCCAATCGCCGCTACGGATGACGGTGAACGCGCCCTCCTGTACTTCTTGAGAGGGGAGGGTGAGCCGGACGTTGAAGGACTCTTTCAGCCCGCCGCCAACGAGATAGCCAATTGATTGATTTTTCATAAGGTTTCCTTTTAAACACGAAGGACACCAAGAAACACAAAGTAAAAAAATCCTTAGAGAACCTTTGTGCTCTTTGTGTTAATCTTTAAACGGTTTCTCCCAATGCGCCAAGAACACTCATCAGCGTTGGATAATCGTCTCGTAAGAGCGTAATAATTTCTTTGACAGCTTTATCTTGCCATTCGGCATTTTTATGCGCCTGAGCCGCTTGCTGAACATGCGTCGCTAACATCTCGCCAATTGGCGCATCCTGCGCGCGGAGAATATGACGGAAATACCCAAATCTCCCCGCACCCGTAAAGCGGATTAAATCATCATCACAGCATTTATAGATCACATCCAAGCTCAAGGGTGGGCGAGGCGGCAAAAGATGTGAAACTTTGCCACTTTCTTCATAGCCAACCGTCAGCACCGACATCTCGACGGGGACAATACGCCGCTCACGATTATCAGCGATGACCTCGGGGCTGACATTATCCGATGTGACCAGTTGACGCACCAAACCATCATCGTCGATATGAATATCGTAGATCAGCCCGTAGACTTGATAGCCATTCCCCAGCGGGGCGCGGACTAGCCCACCAAAAACAGGCGCATCCAATTGAGAGACACTGCATCCAGCCACAAATCCGGTCGTGCCAGAGCGGAGTAAACGTCCGATTTCTATTGAGTCTTTTGATTGCATAATTTCTCCAAAGTGCGTATTTCGTAAAAGGTATCGCGTAAGGAAAATCATTACGAAATACGCAATACGTTTTACGCCTATATTATCTCATTTTTTCTCAAATCCATTCTGAAATACACATCCCCACTCTCATAATGCGTAATCTCAAAACCATATTGCAGATAAAAATCAATTACATCTTGCCATGTTTCTGTAGTTTCTAAAATGATTTCTTTATAGCCATCTTGACTCGCTCTCTTGCAAAGTTCGGTCAAGATTTTTCGTCCAATGCCTTGCCTGCGTAATTCTTTTTTCACTGACATTCTGATAATTTCAACTTGACTTTCAGAGCGGGGAATAAAAGCGCCTGTGCCAATAATCTCATCATCCTGCCATGCGACTAAGACAGTGCCCTCCGCATAAGACACGGCTATATTATCCAAATCTGGGTTTTTGCTTTCATCCAGAAAGCCCCAATGTTCTTCTAGTCCGCTTAAGATGAGGGCTTTTACAATTGCTTGGTCAGAGGGCTGGAAGGGGAGGAGTTTTAACATTTAGCTTCTTGGGGGTTCTAGTTTTTAATGCGAATGTTCGCGAATGGGCGAATTGCGCGAATTTTTAAATCTTTTTCTTTCCATATTCTACTTTCCACTCATATTCTTTGCGGACTGTTTTCCTGATATTTCTCCAATCTCTCCATTATTGCGACGCAACTCTAACATGAGCATCTGTTCAATTTGACGTTTTTCATCAAAAGAAACCAGTGCCACTTCATGTGAACGATGCAAAATATAAGGAGTGGGTTTGTGTCCTAAAATACGGCACTGTTGTATGAGCGCGGCGTGTAAATTATTTAACTTCTCTTCATCATCCGCCACCCATTTTGGGATTTCAACGCGCACGGGGTAGGGATGTCCCTCCGTGCCGACATTCAGATAGAAAAAATGTAGTCCCAAAACGCCTTTATAGTGCATCTTTGCTTTCGACTGTAACTCAAAAACCGCCGAGCGTTCTCCCGATTTCAAAAGTGGATTGTTTCTTTCACCAAAGAGCCATAAATCACTCACGCCCAAAAGGGGATGATAGGCACGCAACTCGCCCAATTTATCGGCAGGAGCAATCATAATTTCCAGCAATCGTACAACAGGGTTTGCGCCGGGCTTATCTACATATCCCGCCGTAACCACGTCATTTTCTTGCAAACGGGAGAGTGCACCCAGATATTTTTCCATGCTCGCTTCGTAAGTTTTGGCATTGTTTGGGTCTTTATTTCCCCATAACTCAATTGGCCCATCTGTAAACGTAATCACGGGCGCAGGATATTCCTTCGCCAACTCTGCCAATTTGGTACGCTCGGCTAAATCACGGCGCAGGGCAATCATCCCTTCGCTGAGGGTTGTGCCGAAATCGGTCAGAAGTTCATCGCCGAAAAAAAGCTGACTATCGGTGTAAATATCGGGCGTTTTTCCGGAGTTGAGTTGCATCGCAATTGCGCCCACGTTGACCAAGCCAAATTGCACCGCCGCGTGTCTATCTGGCACGATCTGCGAGCCGTCGGCAGCGATCAGCGTCGCGTCCATAGCGAGAGCAGGTGTGGGCACGCGCGTATCGAGATTTTCATCCAATGGGTAAGCGCAACGAATGTTGGCATCCTGTTTGAGAGCGGTATCCAGTTTTTCGCGTAATCCATCCAAATTATCTGCATAAGCCTGAAAAAGTGTACGCGCAATTTCACGTCTTTTTTCTAGCGTCTCTTTTCGCTCTTGTGCGCTATCCCCAATCGCTTTTATTTGCTCAGAAATTTGCTGAAAATCAATTGCCATACTCGCTCCTTAGAACATTTATTCAGTATTTTACCAGAAAAATTGCGAGTATAATTTAGAAAAAAATTCAAGAGGAGTAATCATGTTAAAAGTAGGATATATTGGATTAGGATTGATGGGGAAGCCGATGGCACGTAATATACTCAAGGCGGGATTTCCGCTGGTGGTACATAATCGGAGCCGCGCCGCAGTGGACGAGTTGGTCGCCGAAGGAGCGACTGCCGCGTGGACACCTGCTGAGGTTGCCGCTGGCGTAGACATTGTGCTGACTAACCTGCCCGACTCTCCAGATGTGGAGCATGTTGCACTCGGCAAAGACGGTATCCTCGAAGGCGCACATGAAGGCTTGATCTTTATCGATAACTCAACAATTTTGCCAGCAACTGCACGTAAAATTGCTGTGGGATTGGCAGAAAAAGGCGTTTTTGCCCTCGATGCCCCCGTCAGCGGTGGCGACATCGGCGCGATTAACGGCACGCTGACGATCATGCTCGGCGGCGAAGAATCTGCTCTAGAAAAAGCGATGCCTGTCCTCGAAGCGATGGGCAAAAGTATCACGCTAGTTGGAGATGCGGGTGCGGGGCAAATTGCGAAAGTCTGCAATCAAATTATGGTTGGCGCACAAATGGTCGGGATGGCAGAGCTGCTCATTGTCGCCCAAAAAGCGGGTGCGGATCCGCAAAAAGTTGTGCAAGCAATCAAAGGTGGCGCGGCACAATGCTGGGCTTTGGACATCAAACCCCCACGACTTTTTGACGGCAACCGAGAGCCAGGATTCAAAGCCTATATGCAGGCAAAAGATTTGAATATCGTTCTCGATACCGCGCGCGAATATGGCGTTCCTGTCCCCGGCACAGCCGCAAATACCCAACTCTTCAGCGCAATGCTCGAAATGGGCATGGGCGATTTAGATAACTCGGCTGTAATTGGCGTTATTGAGACTTTGGCTGGAGAAAAATTATCCACACAGTAACACGAAGAAGCACGAAGGTTTGTTGGGGCTACGCCCCAATAAATAACTTAGTGAACTTCGTGTGCCTTCGTGGACCAAGTTTTTAAATCCATGAAAAATACTCGAGACTACCTCCTCATCACACTCGGCGCATTGATCCAAGCCGTAAGTCTGCGACTTTTCCTCATCCCTGCCAACCTTGCCAGTGGCGGTGTGAGTGGCATTGCCCAGCTTATCAATCACTTCACAGATTGGCAGATCGGTTTGATGGTGCTTGTTGGCAATATCCCCCTTTTTCTGCTGGGCTGGCGTTTTCTTGGCGGACGCAAATTCATCATCCGCACTGCACTCGCCGTAGCCACCTTCTCTTTCTTTGTTGATGCCTTAGCTTACTACCTCCCTGTCGAAGGGATCACTGATGATATTCTGCTCAACTCGCTCTATGGCGCAGTGGTCGGTGGAATTGGATTCGGCATTGTCTACCGAGGGCAAGGGACGAGTGGTGGCAGCGACATCCTTGCCCGTATTCTCAATCGTTGGCGCGGCATCCCCATCACGCAGAGCTATATGATTGTCGATTCGGCTGTTATTCTTGCCGCAGGCTTTATCTTTGGCTGGAAAGAAGCCCTCTACGCCCTGATTACCCTCTACGTGAGCGGCATCGTCACTGAGACAGCTGCGCAGGGGCTTAGCGTTGTCCGCACCGCATTGATTATCACCTCCGAGCCGCAAGCCGTTTCTCAGCGAATTTTTGAGATTCTCGAACGCGGCGTGACCCTGCTCCCCGCCAAAGGCGCGTATACTGGCGAAGAGCGCACGATGCTTTATTGCGTCGTTACCCGACCCGAAACCATACGCCTAAAACATATCGTCAATGAAGCCGATCCGCATGCCTTCATGGTTATCGGGCAGGCGCACGAAGCACTCGGCGAGGGTTTTGCCCCGCTGGACGAAGATTAAAGAAATCACCACAAAGGCACAAAGGGCACGAAGAATCTCTTTGTGTTCACAAAGAAAAACTTTGTGCTTTCTGTGCCTTTGTGGTGCGAAAGGTATTTTATGCTCCCAAACTTTCTCATCATCGGTTCCCAGAAAGCGGGAACAACATCTCTATATAATATTCTCAAACAGCATCCCCAAATTTTTATGGCGGATAGGAAGGAAATTAACTTCTTCTTTAAGGATGACGAGTACGCACGCGGTGTGGACAAGTATGCCCAGCATTTTGCGGATTGCGCTGATCAACTTGCGTGCGGAGAAGCCTCCCCGGGCTATATTTGCCACCCCGAAGCACCTGCCAGAATCCATGCGCTTTTGCCAGACGTAAAGCTGATTCTCACTGTGCGTGATCCCATCAAGCGTGCCATCTCCCAATACTGGGATAATCGCCGTCATCTCAGCGAATCGCATACCTTCGCCGAAGCTGTAGATTTGTATCTCAGCGATGAATATCATCCCGATAAAATAGGCTATTTCAGTCGTGGGGTGTATATGCGCTATATTGAAAATTATCTTGAGTATTTTCCGCGTGAAAATCTGCTCATTCTCCCCTTTGAAGAGATGATTTCTGACTCATCAAATTTTTATAAGCACATCTTCACTTTTCTTGGTGTAGACGAAGATTTCAGCACCGAAGATTTTGATGAGGCTTTTAATCCCACCGAAGTGTGGAAAAATCCTTTTTATCAAATGCTCATTCGAAAACCGCGTTATCAAACGCGCATCCCTGCTAAATTGCGGAGATTGTTTTATTGGGGCAAGAAGATGCCTTTCTCTGCACCGCTGATTGATGATGAGAGTCGCCAGAGATTAGAAGAATTTTATAGGCCGTGGAATGATAAACTGCGCAGGTTTTTGGGTGTAGAACTTGTTTCTTGGGGGCAATCAAGCCAAAAACAGGGGTGAAGCGTAGAGTCCCAAAAATCCATAAAAATGCCTTGACCCTGTATCCTATTTGGAGTAGAATACGTTTCGCTAAACGCCTTCGTAGCTCAGTGGATTAGAGCGCTTGCTTGCGGAGCAATAGGTCACAGGTTCGAGTCCTGTCGAGGGCACTGAGTAAGAAGCGGGACATTCCCCGCTTCTTTTTTTTTAAGTATTGGGAAGGGAAGAATGTTAAAAAAACAAATTTTATTGACAAATGACGATGGTATTCAATCACCGGGATTATGGGCGGCGGCTGAGGCTTTATCAGAAATTGGTTATGTGACCGTTGCTGCGCCACGTGAGCAATCTTCGGCGATGGGTCGTTCGATGCCAATTACTTCGGATGGGACTATCAAAGAAGAGACTGTGCATGTGAATGGGCAGGATTGGCAAGTGTATGCCGTAGGCGGAAGCCCTGCGCAATCTGTACAGCATGGTATCTTACGGATATTAGACAGAAAACCGGATTTGGTTGTTTCCGGGATCAATTATGGTGAAAATCTCGCTTTGGGGGTGAGTGTTTCAGGAACGGTGGGCGCGGCAATGGAGGCAGCAGCTTTTAGGATCCCTGCTTTGGCGGTTTCACTGGAAACGGATAAAGAGCATCATCTTTCCTATTCTAATGAAATTGATTTTTCTGCTGCAGCTTATTTTGCAGCTCTTTTTGCTCGTCAGTTGTTAGATAAAGAATTCCCTGCCCAGTCTTGCCTGATGAAGGTAGATGTACCACGTGGAGCAACACAGAAAACGCCTTGGAGAATGGCACGTTTAAGCCCCAACCCCTATTATCGTCCTATCGCCAATAAGGAACATCCTTGGGATGAACCGCATCTGATTGATTATGAAGTTGGTGCAGATTGGGATAAAGAGCCAGAAGATACCGATGTCTATGTTATGCATAAAAGACATGAGGTTGCCGTTACACCGCTGACCTTGGATTTCACCGCACAGGTAGATTTAGAGGAGTTCGGGGATTTTCTCAGGAAATAAATCTGGTGACAAGTTTAATGTTGAAGGTTTAAATGTTAAAAGAAAAAACTGTGGAGGTTTTGAACCCTTCGCAGTTTTTTTAACCACAAATCCTCGCCAATTTACGCTAATCAAAGAAAAAATCGGCTTCGTAATTATCCAAAAATTACATATTGTTGCAAGAATGCAAGCACTTCTTTATAAAAGGCTTCAATTGTCTCTGCCTTGCGCCAGCCGTGACCTTCGCCTTCGTACATCTTGAAGATATGGGGGATATTATTGGCACGTAAAGCCTCTGCAACCGTTTCAGATTGGTCTGGCGCAACGGCTGTATCTTCTGTTCCATGAAAAAGAGCAACGGCATCTTTAATTTTATCAGCATGAAAAACAGCTGACCACTTTTTGAAAAAATCAGCATCTTCGGGCAAAACTCCGACCATCGAAGCATTATAATGAGACTCAAACTTATGCGTGTCTATGTCCAGGGTGAATAAATTTGTGACCGCATAAGAAGCGATGCCCGCCTTAAAAAATCCAGGTCTATGAACAAGCGAATTCAGCACCGTATATCCGCCCGCACTGCCACCCATGATGACGAGGCGTTTCGGGTCAGCCAAACCTTGCTCCACGAGAGCTTCTGCACCGCCAACAGCATCTTCTACATCTAATGGACCCCATTTTTTGTGCAACGCCATCATATAGCTACGGCCGTACCCTGTGCTGCCACGATAATTGACTTGTAAAACGCCATATCCGCGACTAGTGAAGAAAAAACCTTCATTCCGCGAGTTGGCGTTATGTTGTTCATATTTTTGTGAGGTAGGACCACCGTGAATATCTACGATTACAGGCGGCAAGCCTTCACTTTCATAGGAAGCTGAAGAGGGCGGGTAGTAGAGTCCGTACACGATCGTGCCATCTGGCGCAGACCAGGTTATTTTCTTGGGCGAGGGCAAATATTCATCTGAGAGATTATCTGCCATTGAGCGTTTCACTACTTGAAACTCACCTTTTTCCCAAACCACCACTTGTGCTGCAATTTGCGGAGATTCGCCGATAAACGCCAACTTCCCGTCTACAGGTGAAGCTGCCAATTGGATGATATGTGTATAAGGCGTTTTGATCTCTGCCGTTTTGCCTGTTTCCACATCTACAACCCAGAGAGAATGTGTCCCTGTTTCGTTGCGCACATAAAAAATATGAGATGAATCGAATGCCCATGCGTGCATCCGTATCCCCTGGACCCAGGCCGGCATCGACAAAGTAGCGTTCGAGATAAGAGTCCGCACCTTGCCTTCATCCAAATCGTAAACACAAAGCTGCTCCCACTCCCCATCCTGTGAGATATAACTCAGGTAACGCCCATCAGGAGAAAAAGCTGGTTGAAAAACAGGTGTATCTTCATCCCCCGCTAGAATTTCAGTTTTCTCAAGATCAGAGAGAGCCAGCCGCGTGCCGTCCCAGGGCATTTGAGGATGATCCCACTCGACCCAGGCAAATTTTTTGCCGCTTGGATGCCAAACAGGTTGCATATAAAAATCGGCTCCCTGTGCTACTTTTTGCGGGAAATTCTCCCCATCAAGATTGGCGAGTGCAAGAGAATCTTTGCCTTCATAGGAGTGGACATAGAGAACATGTCGATTATCTGGAGAGATGACGGGCGCAGCCAATTCACCAAACTTAGGTGTGATCGGTTGGGATAGCCCATGTTTAAGCGAGATTTTGTAAAGCCGCCCGCCGCTGGCAAAGATGGCCCGATTCGCACGTGAATTGAACTCGCCACCGCCATATCCAAGTGTGGGCTTGACGGGAATATCTCCTGTTAAATCTCTGGCTGCATCATCTCCCGTTTTAGCGACAAGCACGCCATGCCCAGATCGCCCCTCGACCCAGAGAAGCGTTTTACCATCACTATCCCATTGCACATCATCGAGCCTAATCTTGCGCCCCAAAAGAGATGGGGTGATAGGGGATTTCCAGAGACCGTGGGGAGCGAGTTTTTTAGACATGGGCTTATTCCTTGTATTGAGTTTAAGTATCCTTACTATTTAACCACAAAGCCACAAAATTCGTGGAGGAATTTTGTGGCTTCATAAAAAACTTATGACATGAATAGTGTTGATAAGTTCTTGGCTCTTCTATCGGATCTGTGCAAAAAGACAAGACAAATCTTGCACTACAAAGCGTGGCGCGACATTTATGTCGCCTTTGCACATTTTTAGGAGATGCAACAAGTTTATTAAATTTGTGTCATTCGCTATATTCGTGCTATTCGTGATACTAAATATGCTTCTCGAATTTCTTTACCAAACTTTTCTTTGGCTGGTAGCCAGTAACACGCTCACGGACTTCACCGCCTACGAAGAACATTAGTGTCGGGATACCCATCACACCATATTGCATCAAGATATTTGGGTTTTCATCTGCATCGATCTTGGCAACCTTGACTTTGCCTGCCCAATCTTCAGCGAGTTCATGCACAATTGGGTCAACCATCTTGCAAGGGCCACACCATTCGGCAGAAAAATCGACCAATACTGGGAGTTCAGAATCAAGCACTTCACTTTGGAAACTTTCTTCAGTTACATTTATTTCAGACATAATAATTTCTCCTTGAATTTCGTTTTTCATAAGACATTCTTTAAAAGAAAATGCTTACCTTTATTGACGTAGAAAATAGAGCGTGATAAAATGCTTTTTGCTCTGGGCGCGTAGCTCAATCCGGCAGAGCAGTGGCCTTTTAAGCCATTGGTTGTGAGTTCGAGTCTCACCGCGCTCACTGGAAAACCCTCCTTCTTGGAGGGTTTTTTGGTTAATCCCAGCCAAGCAGGATTATAACATTGGGGAAGTTGGGAAGTATTAGATTTTTGCTAAAAATAGAATTCGTATCTATCCTAAAATTTATCAAAAGATGATATTAGGCTTGCATTGCATCTGGAAGATGCGTTGCACATCTTATTTATTGAAAGCCATCCTTCTTGTTTTTGATAGATTAACGACAGACCCACATCGGATGACGGAATTTGCAGAGGATATGTTCTGCTGTGCTTCCCAATGTTAAATGACGAACGGGGCGAAAACTGAATCCGCCCATAAAGAGTAGGTTGATGTCAAAAATTTCTGCAGTTTCCAAGACTGTTTCAGCAATTGCCCCTTTCTTAAACACATAATTCACATCCGTTATTCCGTGCTGTGTTAGATAGTGTTCTGCTTTCTCTAAGGTAGAAGCCTTTGTCTGTGCTGTTTCGACAGTTACTACGGTTAATGATTTAGGCCATCGCGCGGTCAGATATGTGGCAATAAATAAGGCTTCATCTGCTTTGGGGCTGCCATCATAAGCCAGCAGAGCATGGCTATAATCAGATTGCATGCCCCCTGGTCTAATCTGTATGGGGCGTGGGCATTGCTGAATGATCAGCTTTAGATCGGAGCTTATGCGATGCAAGGGTTTGTTTTTTGGCGGGAGGGTACTATTAAGGATGACAAAATCCACCCAAGCTGCGTGCTTGATAATCGACCGAACCGGACTATTACCGACTTCAACGGCAAACTCTCCTCTAATGCCAGCATCCTGACAGCCCTGATTAAATCTTTTTTCCATCTGTCGAACAGATTCTCCCTCTAACTGTGCTTTGTCTGGGAGAACGTGCAAACCGAGAATATGGTCGCCGTCAAATTGGGCCGTTTCAAGAATATATTCAAACATCTGCCAACCTTCATCACTACCATCCAGTGGGACGAGGATATGTTCAAATAAACGATGATAACGCTGGCGTGCCAATTGTTGTTTGCGCCACAAGCCAGGCAGCGGACCTCTATCCAGAAATGGGGAAACCTTTGTAATAATGCGCGTCAACAAACTTGGAGATTGGGTTTGCGAATCGATCAGATCCGATACGCCTGTCTCCATTTCTACATGCCAACCAAGCTCTTTTTCCAAATCAGCCCGACGTTCAGAGAGAAGCACATACATATCGGCTTCTGTTTTCTCAGGAAAACGATGTAAAACACCTAATTTCCGGACAATATGAATAACTGGAAGATAAACTTGATCATACCAAGATAGAAGGGCTTTTTCCCGCAAATCACCTTCTTCAGATGGGTCTTGCTCAGCTTTCAAGAGATTTAATTCAGCTTCTATCTGCTCAAAAAAAACTTGATACTGTTCACAGAAGCTCATTGAAAGGTCGACTTTTGGGCGTAGCTTATCGAGATTTGTTTTCTCCAAAAAATCAGCGTAGTAAGATTTGCAAATGATCTCGTTGGGGTCGTCATCTGCAGTTAATGGCACCCTTGTTTTGATTTCGGTTACATAAGCAGAAATTGTTTTCGTGTTCAATTGGCGAGCTATAGAGACGCGATGGTTTCCATCCTGAACGAAATAGGCATCACCAACCTGATAAACTTCAATTGGCGGCATGCCAACCATATCAGTAACAGCGGCTTTAACCTCTACCCAGCGTTCTTCATCCGCATCTCGTTTGGGGAGAAAGCTACGTGTAAAATCATCGTATCGAGCAACGCTGCCCACAATTTTTTCTAAAGAGATTTCTTGTAACCCATGTCTGATCGTGGTGCCTGTACTCCGCAATTGTTGCCGCACCTCATCGAAACAAAGGAGTTCCCCCTCTTTCCTGCGTAAACGCGACAAAATCTGTTGCATTACAGCTTGCTTTCTCGCATATTGAAAATCACGCAATGCCATCTCGTAACTGGCTTTAGATCGTCTTTTCATAGGATTATTCTCATAAAAGGGGAGCGTTTTATCAAGCAACCAGAATTATATCCATAGATTACCTGATTTTATTCATTAGTGGAAGCCCTAATTTTGAATAGTCGATATTGGCGTTTTAGAGGGGTTTAAAAGAAAGCGCAAAAAGCTGTTTTTTATTGGATTCTCAACTTGGTGCGCGTTTGCCCAACTTTTTGTTATCCCCCAGCACTGTGCCCATTAGACATGTGGCCTGCTTCGCGCGTAGACTTGAACTTGCTCTCGTTTAACGGGTAGATCTTTGTCCCCCAGTAGATGTTCGTTAAACGCGCACCAAGCCAAAATCACGTGCGAAGCGGTATTTCATCCCAGAAAAGCAGTTTAGCTCTTTTAGGACTTTCGCTTCTCTCGCTCTAGCTGGATTTGCAATCCAGCAGTTTTCTCATAAAAGACGGGGATTACAAATCCCCTTTGAGCCTTTTTCAACCTTTGAAGCGAAAGTTCTATCTTTATTTTTTAATTTCGGGTAAAAACGCATTTGGGTTTAGGTAGACATCCGTTTCACATTTGTTGGCATAGAGAGACATTGGTTGCATGGCACTTTCATACTCCTCTGGCAGGATAATTTTGCAATATAATCTTTCTCTATAGCCAGCTATAATATTGCAGTCTGATGAGTTGTAATCTCCGATTTCAACCCGATAATTCCATTCACCAGAGGCATCTGGAATCTCTTTTTCGAGGCCAGGCACGCCCCCAGGCATCTTAATATAAAGTTCTAGAGGAATATCCAATTTCCAATCTAAATAGACTACGGTCATTTTTATGCCACTAAAGGCATCACAGTATTGTGGTTCTGTTGTTGGTGTAGGAGACTCTGTGGGAGTTGGGATTGGGGCCGTCGTTGGTGTTTGTGATGGGAGAATTTCTCCAATTGCTGTTGGTGGCGGGATCGGTGTTGGGGCAATGATCTCTGTAGGGATTGCTGTCGGTTGTGGCGCAGATGCCAAGGGTTGGTAATAGAAAAAATAATAACCACCTCCTAGACAAGCTAAAAGTACCAGACCAATGGCTCCGCCGATAAGCAAGCCTTTTGCCCATTCAGGAAGTCCGCCTTTTGCGGGTGGGGATGACATATTAAATGCTCCCCGCAGAAACTTTATTTATTGACTGTATCTTAAAAATTGGATAATGCATTTTTCTCTCCGTTAAGTCTATTAGATATATTTTACATGAAAATATGTTTTTAAGCTTTGCTACTGTAGAGTTGGTGTGCGCGCAGATGTTGTCAGCTTCTTTTTTTACGCGAATTGGGCGAATATCGCGAAAAAACTTAAAAAATCGTTTTTTCGCCTTTTTCGCGCTTTTCGTGTTAAGATTTCTGTGACTATTCATCTCAGGATCAGTTTCCACGACTAAATACCATATTACCTTACGAGTTGAACCCAAGAAGTTGAGAGAATAAAATATGCCTAATCTAAAAAAAGCTGAGAAGCCTGTATCTCAATTTGCTGTCATTACGGACAGCCATATCCGTCTCGCAAATGCAACAGATGAAGGCGGCTACGCATCGAATCGTCTTTCTCTTGAACGAGCGAATTATATCGTCCAAGCCATTAACCATCTTCAACCCGATTTTGTCGTTCATCTTGGGGATGTAGTTCATCCAATCCCCTTGTTGGAGAATCACGAAGAAGCGGTTGAGAAAGCTTTTGAAATCTTCTCTGAAATCGAAGCGGATGTTTATATTTTGCCCGGCAATCACGATATTGGTGATAAACCAAATGCCTGGCTCCCGGCACCCGTTGTTAAAGAAGACAGTCATTTAATCTTTTCAAAATACTGGGGAGATTTATACAAATCCTTTTCCACAGAGATTTGTCATTTTATCTGTCTTGATACGCCTATCATGAATTCTGGATTTCAAAGAGAAAAGGAACAACAGACTTGGCTTGAAAATGAAATCAAAAATGCCAAAGAAAAGAGCTTGCGGATCTTTGTTTTTATGCACTATCCGCTTTTCATCTGCGACCCAAATGAACCCACGCATTACGATAATATCGCCGAGCCTGCTCGCAGTTGGTTGCTTGAGCTTTTTACAAAATATAAGGTGGAAGCCGTATTCTCAGGACATGTGCATAATCCCTTTGTTGGGGTTCATGAAGATACCATCCATTACAGTGTCCCATCGACGGCATTTATCCGCCCCGAATACTCAGAGCTGGCCACTGTCGGGCCTGCCGATGAATTTGGTAGAAATGACTTCGCCAAATTGGGATTCTTTTTGGTGAAAGTCTATGCAGATGGGCATGAAATTCTCCCCATCAGAACTTATGGTGCCGGTAAATTGGATGCCGATATACCCCAAACTGAGCCTTATCAAATGCTTGGTGCAAAATCCCCCATGCTGGGAGTCACTTTGCGTCGCGGTTGGGGCAGGCGTGTTGAGTTAGCTGCGGATGGCTTAGACGAATTCAAGCGCAAAGAAGCCTATCGTGATTCTTTATTGATCGCGCTTCTTGAACTGGGCGTTAAATCATTACGCGTACCTTTTGCCGACCTTGTCAACGCAGATATTCGTCAACGTCTCTCCGATTTTGTGAAGCTGGGATTTGAATTTACCACATATAGTCTTGGCATCCCTGACAAGGCGACTATGGCGACTATCAAGGTGCATGGGAATTTACTAAGAAATTGGGAAATTATTTTTCCCCAAAAGTCCCTCCCCCAACTTGGCACCGCTATCCGTCTAGCCCGAAGTGTATTTTCTGGTCAGCTTTTTATTGCTCCCGTTGTCCCCATCAAAGAAGATAAAGGCGATGGCAAAACTTTCCAGCATTTCGCTAGTCACGGTTTTTCCAAAGAAGATGCAAGTCAGATAGAAAGTTGGCTCTCAGTGCTTGACACGCCAACTGATGATATTGGGCTAACCTTCAGAGTTTCCCCGTGGGATGATCCCGCCACTCAATTGCATGAAATTGACCAAGCAAGTCAGCGCGTCAAATTAATAAATCTGCAATTACCGCGCTTGGATGAAGGCATTTATTTTAACGATAATGACAAATTGAGTTCTTTCATCGTTGATGCCTACAAAGCTAGCCAAACAATGCTCAATACAACCCTTTTCATTGATACCTTTGTGGACAGCGATAGAGGCTATTACCCAAGAATTGGATTGATAGATAGACGCTTTAACCCAAGACCAGCTTTCTATGCGTTGAAGTTGGCATCTCTTGAAAAATAATCCATAGATTCTCTCCATGTCTCTGAGGTTACCGCCTGTTATCCATCATAAACAAATAGGAATTACTATATGAAAATTCCTTCTCGCCAAGAAGCTGAAAGACTGATCGCCGAAGCCGAGCGGTTAAACCCTGGCCCCTGGGTGGCGCATTCCCGTTATGCGGGAGAAGCCGCTCAAGCGATTGTGAGTCATCATCCCGACCTTGACCCAGAATCGGCTTTTGTTCTCGGATTTCTGCATGATATAGGTCGTCGAGTTGGAGTCACAGGAATGCGCCATAGCCTCGATGGTTATCTTTTCTTAATGGAAAAGGGATTTGATGATGTCGCCCGCGTCTCAATGACGCATAGCTATCCAGTACAAGATATTCGTCACGTTAACTCAAAATGGGATGGTACGGAAGAAGAGCTTGAATTTGTACGGGAATATATTACCAAGATTAAATTCACAAAATATGACCGTCTGATTCAATTATCTGATGGCATTTCGCAACCTACAGGTCACTGTCTAATTGAAAAACGGATGGTGGATGTCGCTTTGCGATATGGAACGAGCAAATACTCTGTTCCCCGTTGGAAAGCCTTTATCAAAATAAAAGAAGATTTTGATAAAGAGATTGGGCAATCTATTTATGTAGTTTTGCCGAATGTTGTAGAAAATACTTTCGGATTTAATCCTAAAAAATAATCTATGAATCCTATTGCTACTATATTAGTACACTTGAGAGGAAGGATTCTCGTTTTTCATTCTGAGTGAATATACTTTAAAAAAACATCCACTATTTTCGGGTCGAAATATCTTCCAGACTGCTCTCTGATATGGGTCAGTGCTTTTTCTTTCGACCATGGTTTGCGATAGGGGCGATCAGAGTGAAGTGCATCCCATACATCTACGATGGCGAAGATACGTGCAGCGATAGGGATCTGCTCTCCTGCCAAACCGCTCGGGTAGCCTGTGCCATCCCATTTTTCGTGATGATAATGGGGAATATCGAGAGCAGGTCGCAGATATTCAACAGAAGATAGCCATTCGTAAGCATAGATAGGGTGCTTCTGCATAATTTTCTGCTCTTCCTCAGTGAGCTTTCCAGGTTTTTGTAAAATAGCATCAGGGATGCCCATTTTTCCTATATCATGTAGTAATGCTCCCCGATAAATATGTGCAAGTTGTTCGTCATTAAGCCCTATTATTTGTGCTAAATCTATCGTTGTTTTAACCACACGACGGCTATGCCCTTCGGTTTTCATGTCACGCAATTCCAAAGCTTGCGCCCAGCCCTCGATGGTAGCATCATAAGCCAAGGTCAACTCTATGTTCGAGTGCTGCAAATCGTTAAAGAGGGTGATACTCTCAATAGCAATAGCTGCCTGCCCAGCCAAGGTCTGCAGGTAATTTTCCCATTCGCTTTCTGGTTCGAGAAAAGAGCGATGAAAGACCTCCAGCACGCCAAATAATGTACCCTTGGCAATCAGGGGAACACCATAATAAGCGACGAATTCTTCTTCTTTGAATCGGGAAGATTCTGAAAAACCAGCTTCGGGCTGATGCAAATCAGGGATGAAGACAAGACTCCTTTGCAAAGCAGCCACCCCAGCGTGTTTCTCGCCCATCCGCAGGTTTGTATGCTGGATATCGGTAGTGCGAAAACCTTTTCCTTGAGAGAAGGTCAGGGTTTGAGAAGCCTTCTCGTAGAGCAATACTGCCGCAGCATCTACTTCCAATTGTATTAGCAAGTAATCCAATAATACATTTAGGATAACTTTCAAATCAAGGCTGCCGGTGATGGCTTGATCGATTTTGTGTAGCGCGTCCAGCCGCTTTAGATATAGCTGAATCGCCTTCTCTGCTTGCACCCGCTCGGTGATATCAACACTTATTGTCAGAAGAGCTTCTACCTTGCCCTCATCGTCTAAAATCGGTTGGGCAGCACGCAGAATGTTCAGTTTTGTACCATCTTTCCGAATCATATGGATCTCGGCGGATTGGGGTTCTCCTATTAGTAGCTGTGAAAACTTTTTACGAACGGTTTCAACAGAGCCAGAGTCGAAGAGTTCAAAGGCATGTTTTCCTATTAGTTCAGATACTTCATAGCCAAGCAAGCGCGCTGAGCTTGAACTGCAATTTATAATAACGCCATTGGTGTCAAGAACTTCTCCTCCATAAGGCAATAGATCGAATAATAAGCGATAACGTTTTTCACTCTTTTGTAATGCTTTTTCTGCCTGCTTGCGCTCCGTAATGTTGCGTAGAACGCCTTCAGTTTTCACAGGCTGTCCATCCTCGTCGAATACAATATGCGCCGTGACGGATACAACCATTAAATCCCCGTTTTTTTTCTTCATATTTATTTCGAAATCATTGACTCTACCCTCGAACTCCATATTCGCTGACAGAGTCGCATACTCGTCCGGGTAGGCATAGAAATCCATCACGTTTTGATCAATCAATTCCTCGGGACGGTGGCCGCTATGCTTTTCGATAGAGGGGCTGATTCCGATGAGATTACCATTAAAGTCTGTTTCATATATCACATCATCAACTCTTGCGTAGATGTTGCGGTATCTCTCTTCGCTCTTCTTTAGTGCTTCCTCTGCCTCTTTGCGCTCGGTGATGTCCTCTTTGATGGCAACAAAGTTGCTGATTTTGTCCCCATCAGAAGAAAATGGTGCAATGATCATCTTTTCCGTATACAAACTTCCGTTTTTGCGTTTATTGATAAGTTCACCACGCCACACCTCCCCCGCATAAACCGTACCCCATAATTTTTCGCAAAATGCTATATCCTGTTGATTTGATCTGAAAATGCTAAGATGCTCTCCCTGAATTTCTTCCAATGAATAACCTGTCAGTGTATTGAAAGCCGAGTTTGTCCACTGGATATTTCCATCAGCATCCATAATAACGATGGCATTGCCTGCTGATTCAAGTGCGAGTGATTGTAATTTAAGTTGTTGATTGCTTTCTCTGAGTTCACTGGTTCTTTCGTCAACCCTTTGCTCCAATCTATTATGTGATTCTTCTAGTGCAATTCTGCTTTGATTTAACGCGCGGTTCAATCCACTTATATAAATTGTGACCATAACAAGCCCAACAACACCAATGAAGCCACCCAGCATCCACCCCCAGTATTGTTGAATAATATCTCTAAGGGTGATTTTCCCAAGCTCTTCATAAGGACTAACACGGAGTTCTTTAAGGCAATCATGCACCGGTTGGTAATTGAGGGGAATTGTCCAGCCGTGGATACCAGCATCTTTCGCTGCTTTGCTATCAGAGGGCATGCGTAATAGAGCAACAGATACTTGCTGTGCTAATTGGTCGGAGGTATGTTTAACTCTAGCCAGGGGCCATTCAGGATAAAGGCGAGTGCTGACCAACAAAGAGAATCTTTTAGGGTATTGCTCATCTAACACCCTAAAATCAGCAATATCTATTTTGCCTTCTTCATCCATTCTTTCAAGAATGCCGGTGCGGACGGTTCCAGCGTCTACCAATCCTTCTTGAACGGCATACACAACATTATCATGTGTGCCACCAAATTGCATCTCTGCAAAATCTTGGTAAGGGTTGATGCCATAACCCTTAAATTCCCTCTGAGTCATTCTCCATCCGCCAAAAGAAGTTTCATGGACAGCCATGAATGACTTGTTCTTCAAATCATCTAGGTTATTAATATCCTTTCGGTCTTTTCTGGTAAAAATAACACCACCAAATTCATCATAAGCCTGTCCCTGCCACAAATCTTGCAACGTGACAATTCTGCCCACCCCATATTTGTATTCCAACTCAACATAAATGCTGGAATTTGCTAAAACAAAATCAACTTCACCGCGCTCAGTAGCACTGTAAATTTCTTCAAAGTCTAATGGAATAATAATAAATTGATATTCTGGGATTTGGGCACTCAGGTATTCTGCTGTTGGCGTCCATCTTTCCATTGTCTCTTCTGCCCCTCGAAGAGCTAAAATCCCAATCTTGATCTGCTCTTCTTGACCATAGGCAATAGAATGAATCAGTGTAGAGAAGAAAAGCACAAAGATAATTAATCGTTTGGCTTTTATTCTATTAGCATTCTTCATTGTGCATACCTCATGGCAGTACAGGGATTTTTCTTGTTAAATCAATCTGTAAGCATTATACAATCTCACTCCTTTTTTAGCAAAATAGATGCTCTCAACGAACCAATGAGTCTCCACGTCCAAGCCAAGTACTTTATCTCTCATAAATCCACTATTTTTGCGCTATACTTTTCCCCATAATGAATGATTTCCCCATCTCCAAAATCACCGCTCGTCGCTTTATCATGGGCAAACAAGGCTTATGGCCCGGTCGCCGTTTTTCGGGTGTGGAGGGCACCGCCGCTGCATTGCATCAAATGGATGCCGTGCAGCTTGACCCGCTCAACGTCATCGCCCGCAGCCAGGATATTGCCATGCTTGGACGCGTTCTTGATTACCGCCCTGAGCATCTTTATCAGGTCGCCTACGAAGAGCGCGGATTTTTCGACTATGGCGGCGTGCTATTTCTTTACCCCATGTCTGAGCTTCCCTATTGGCGCTTGCATATGAAACGTGCAAAAGATTGGAAACGCCTGAAAGCCTTCAGGGAGGAGCATCCCGAAACGATGAAAGAAGTTCTCGCAGCCTTGCGCATCAACGGGCCGATGGGCAATAAAGACTTCAAGGGAAACAAAAAACTCATCAACAGCTATAGAGGCGGCAAGGATACCTCCGTTGCCCTCTATTCACTTTGGATCACGGGCAAAGTTATGATTACGCGCCGTGATGGTTTCACGCGTGTCTATGATCTCACCGAACGCGTTGCCCCGCCCAAACTTGATTACGCCGCCACCGAGCAGGAAGCCGAAGATTTCTTCGCCCGCAAAAGTATCTCCTTTTTGGGATTGATGAAAGAGAAACGTTGGCGCACCGTTTTCTCAAATTATATTCAACGAAAATTGGATGTGGAAGAAGCGGATGCGCGCATCGCCGCACTCTACGAAGAGAAGGTGATTTCCCCCGTCAGCATCGAGGGGTCAAAGGAACGTTGGATCGTCCTTGACCGAGACTTGCCTCTGCTCGAGGAATTGGATGCCGGGAGAATTCCATCGGGGTGGCAGATGCTCGGTCCCAGCACGCAAGATGAGGTCACGTTCGTCGCGCCGCTTGAGATCGTATCCGCGCGTAAGAGGGCAAATCAGGTCTTCGATTTTGAATATATCTGGGAGGTCTACAAACCCCTCGTCCAACGCCGTTGGGGATACTACGTCCTGCCCATCCTGTACGGCGATGATCTGGTCGCCCGTCTTGATCCGAAATTGGACAGAAAAACGATGACGCTCCACATCAAAGGCTTCTGGCTAGAAGATGATGCGCCCGTGAGCGACCCCAATTTTGCCGATGCACTTGGCAAAGGGTTAGCGCGCTTTGCCAAATTTGTGGAGGCAAAAACGGTGGATATTGATGCGATTAAACCGAAAAAATTGCAAAATCACCTCCAAAAGTTTGTGGGGGATTTGTAGGATAAGCGTGGGGTAAGCGTCAAGCAGGCTTTTTGCCCCCATGCTAATATATAGTCAGTTCGAACGGAACAACTTCTCTTCTCCTCCTTTCAAACGAGAGCCAAGGCTGGACACCTTGGCTCTCTCGATTTAAGGGGAACTTCTCCTGCTTTTTAGCCTTGAGCGTGAATCGCGCCTCTTTCTTGCACGTCAACGGGAACCCCTTCGATTTCTGTTGGGATGAGTTCGTCAGCTTTGAGTTGGCTGGCAGGTAATTTGATGCTGACCATGACAATTATGGCAATATTTTTTGAATGTTGCCGACCTTGAATACGAAAACCAATCCCTACGCCGACCACATTGGGCTTGGCAAGAAGCATTGCTTCATGTGCTCGTTTGACAGTTTTTACTTTTTCAAGAAAGGATGAAGACTCTGTCATACTTTTCTCCTAACTGAAGGTGACGTTTAGGCTATCCAGCACAGTTTGGATGGGGCTGAGGATAGTGGATTGTTCAGACCCTGCAAAAAGAAGACCGACAGCATCGCGTGAGTTACCGTGTACGACCAATGATCCCGAATCTCCACCCTGCGACATAGGTCCAGCCACGATCTGCTCTTCAAAGGTGGCGGTGCGCCCTGCTCCGTAGCTGACATTCACTGTAGTATCCAAAACCTGAACTTGATCAGTGGTGAAGCCCGTGGTACGCCCCGATTTGCGTACGGGCATCCCTAATTCGGCATCCAGTACGCCGCTGATTTCTCCAATATTGAGAATCTCATCCAGGACTTCACTATCTATATTGGGGCGGGCAAGGGCAGCATCGACTTTATTGATAGCTAACGGGCTAATACTACTTACGTTTAGACGATGACTTGAGCCAAGGATAACGGCAATTAGATTGCCGAGTGATGCAAAAATACTGGCATAGTCACAAGTTCCTGGGGAGGTAGTGTACTGAATGGGGATAAAGCGTAATAATGTGGCGATGGTATCTGTAGAAACTTTGCCTCCATCTGTGGGGCCGGGTTGAAGAATGGCATCGCCAATATCGGCATCATTGCTATTTGCCATTACATGATTATTAGAGAGAATAAGTCGTTCGCCTGTATCTTTATCGCGAACTACGCAACCCAGTGTGCCGGCAGTAATACCATAATGTCCAATGCTGACACCACCAGGAGCTGGGCGCCAATGACCTGTAGGAGCCTGCAAAGCACGCAAATCCCCAACCTGAATTACATCTGTGCGGATATCATCCAATGCTTGGGGGACAAGCTCTTCTGAGAGCAAAGCTTCTGGAGAGAGTTTCCGTTTGACAAGCACCTTAACGCATACTTCATCAGTTTTATCACCGCGTATATCTTTGAAGCCAACACCCACCCCGACAACATTTGGCTTGGTAAGCAATGTGCTTTGATGCAGTGTTTTAGCCTCTTTGGCATTATTTAAACGAGTCATATTTTTCTCCTTCTGAAGGCAATTATGCCTTTCAAGAACTACGGGATTTTCCCCACTTCTAAAGGTCTATACTTTTCAGTGTATCATTTTTTTTGTGTTTTACAAATTTTTCCTTCTACGGAAAAATGTTGGTAGGATAAAGCAAATAATAAAAGATGCTCATAGGGGATTTCGAAGCCTCGCTTTCTGTTCTTTGAAAAGGATGTAAAATAGCCTAATGAATGATTCCCCTGAATATAAATGTCGTTCACTGATTAGTAAAAAGGAAAAAATATCATGAGCAATAACGCTTCCAACTCCCCTCAAAGTTTGCTCGGCGGTATGATTTTCGGCGGGATATTTTTTCTTGCTGGGAGCTTTATCTTTATGATTGCCACAGATATTATCCATGCAGATCCGAGCAGCTTCAACGCACCGCGTTGGGTGGTTGCCGCCGCGGGCGGGGTCTTCATGCTGGCGGGCATGATGGTTGCCGTTCAGGGCGGTTTTGGCCCTGAGGGTATGAAAACCAAGCTCTATTTATGGATACAATTCTTTTTTGGCATGGCGTTAATGGTTCTTTTCACCGCTATCCCGCTCTGGATTGGGTTTGGATTAGGCGAACGCGAATTTAACACGAGCACAACGATTGGTCCCATTACGAACAGTAGCTCAGGGAGTGATGGAATGGGGCGTTTCGTTTTTGGGGGGAGTGGCGTGTTGATGATCTTCATCACCATTGCAATGGCAATCTCGCAACTCAAGAATATATTTAAGATCAAATAAAAAAGCGCATCTCGGCTGAGATGCGCTTTTCTGGTCAAGAGAATCTTCTAAGGGATCAACCTTTAGAAGGTTTTTCTTTAGGCTCTAATCATCGTTAAGAGCATCTTGAATTCTTCAGTCGCTTTCACGGCATGTGGTTCATCAGCGGGGAGAATGATCGATTGTCCGCTCTCCATCATATAAGATTTACCAGAGATGAGAATCTCCACTTTGCCGTCTAAGACCTGCACAAGCGCGTCAAAGGGCGTTGAGTGTTCGCTCAACTCTTGCCCTTTGTCGAAGGCGAAGAGGGTCACGTTGCCCGTTTCGGCACGTAAAATCTGGCTACTGACAACCGCACCTTCCTGGTATTTGGCCAAATCAGCGATATTTAGTATTTCAGCTTTCTTTGTTTCGGTCATTTTTTTCTCCTAATATTTTATGTCATTATGAGGGGGATTGCTTCGCCGCAAATACCACTCCTCGCAATGATAAAGCTATTTAATCTCTATCGAATAATTTGCCAACGCACGCGTGAAGCGGGTTGTGCCGCTGACGACTATAATTGCTTCGTCATATTCGTCTCCCAAAGTGATGGGGATATCAGCGGCTTGGTCGGCTGAAAGTTCTATTGTTTCTACTATGGTGTCGTTTCCCTTCAAAATTAATGCAAGGCGGAAGGTCTGCGGGAGGGCATTTTGAACGCGAGCAAAGCCTGCTGATTCCCAGCCACCATCATCGGATTCAAAATCTGAGAAGTAGTCTATGGCATCAATGCGGATGTCGTCTATCAGCATCCCCTCGCCGTTGACAGCTGCGTCGGTAATGTACTCAAATCGAATTTGCACCCGTTTCCCGGCGTATGCGCTGAGATCGACATTTTCTTCTACCCAACCGCTGGTCTGGCCTGTATATGCCCAACCGTATGATGAGCCTGCCGGGTTATAGTCTGTGCCTAAGGGGGTGTTGAGTATTTCCCAACTTTCTCCATCGGTAGATGCTTCAAGATAGACGTAGTCCCAATCTTCTTCGATATCGTACCAGGTTTGGAATGACAAAGTAACGGGACCGGCAACCCCGCTAAGGTCGAACTCGCGCGTTAGGGTCATGTCCGATTCGTCGCCTTTGTTGGACCAAAAAGCGTACTCGCCAGAAAAAGCGTCTGATGGCAATAATCCCGTTTGGGTTGCCCCATCAAAATGAAAAGTATAATCTCCCGCACATTGGATGCTGATATAGTCTATGCCATATTGGTGAACAGATCTATCTTGGGAGGTTTGAGGGCAATTGCTAAAGGTTTCAGTTGCAGATGTTTGGGGGGCGGCCGGGTAATTATTATATATATAACGCCCGTCTCCTACAGAGGCATCGAGCAGGTGCATTGCGACTGCCCAGTCCATGAAGACGTCATCTGCTGTGATGATTTCTCCTGTTTGCGGATCAGTGATATTCATTGCTTCGAGGGTGTCATCTATGCTTTGGATATCATTTTTGGGATTGTTGGTCACGGCCTTGGTTGCTTCTGCGCCAAATCTATCAAGATAATAGGCGAGGTATAGAAAAGATTGCCCGTAATGTGCGCTGAAATCAGGGGATGAGTTATCTGCCCAATCGGTTAGTTGTATATCTGGTTTGTTTACATAGAGCCAATCTGCACCGCCTGAGTAATAGCCATTTAAGAATGAGCCTAATTCTGCGAAGCCTTCTCCCATCCATGAGACATCGTTGCGATCAGAAGCAGATTGGATCATATGTACAAATTCGTGGGCTAATACGCCGTAAGTGTAGGAGTTACTCAGGCTTTGTGTAGAGCTAATTACAAAAGATTCATGGGCATTAGAATGCTCCTTAATTGCGGGGTTGAATCCATCGGTTGAATTATAGACACCGGCGATATTGGAGCCAAGACCGTCTGCGTAAAAGACGTAGATATGCGGGTCGCCATCTACACCTGGATTCCATTCACTACCAAAGAATTCACGATCTGTGGGGTAAATTTCTTCTTCAAATATATCCATTAGTGTTTTTACTTCGTCAGGATCGGCATTTGTGCCATCTTCTGCCCAGAAATATGAATGAGGAGTCTCATACAGAAGTGTAGCTTCGATTTGGCGGTATTCAATTGTGTCTGAGTTTAATATCCAGAAATTGTCTTTGGCGCCAACTTCGTATGATTTGCCTTCCACGGTATTTGGTATACCGCATTTTCCTTCTAAACGACAAGCGAGTTCGTAAGGATCATTTTCTGGCACGACCGTTGTTTTTAGCGTTTCAAGCGTATCAACAGGGACTTCTTCTGCTGGAGGGCGTTCCACAACGATAGGTGCATTAGGGGTGGATGTTGATATATCAAGACTTTCATCAAAGGTATTTAGGATGTCATCACCGTTTTGATAAAGCCAAAATCCTGCACCTGTTGCGATAAGCAAACAGCAGCAGAGAAGGGCAATGACAACGCCGATAATGGTCCAAACTACCTTGGAACCAGATGAATTATTTTCTTCCATTAAGTTCTCCTAAATCTAAATGTTTTTCCTACTTACTTTTAAAAATGAACTCCATTTTAGCTTAAAAACAAAAGTCAGGCAAAAAAACTTTTTGCCTGACTTTCGAATTTGCCTAAGCTATATTTGCTTTTTTCTTTGTTTTTGGCACTTCTTCGCCTTCTATAAAGACAATTTTGTTTTCTTCGGCATCCACGTCCACTAAAATGGAGCCGCCCTTACTGAAATCGCCTTGGAGTAGTCTCATTGAAAGTGGACTCTCAACAAATTTTTGCAAGGCTCGTTTCAAAGGACGTGCGCCAAAGGCTTTATCATAGCCCTCTTCAGCCAGCCAAGTTCGAGCTGTTGAAGTTAATGCTGCTGAAATTTCAAATTCGTTTAGGCGTCCTTGAATTTCTTTCATTTGCAGGTCAACAATTTCTTCCATCTCTGCTACGCTCAAAGGTGAGAACATGATCGTCTCATCCACGCGGTTCAAAAACTCAGGGCGGAAAGCACCTTTAAGAGCCTTATCAATCTTGCCATGTGCTTCGCTTTCGTCATCGTTTTCTGACTGTGTTACAAAGCCCAAGGCACCGCTCTTGCTAACATATTCTGTACCAAGATTGCTGGTCATGATCAAAATCGTATTGCGAAAATCGACAACTTTGCCCTGCCCATCTGTCATTCGACCATCATCAAGGATTTGAAGAAGTGCATTCCACACATCGGGATGGGCTTTCTCAATCTCATCAAATAGGACGACACGGTATGGACGGCGACGGACAGCCTCTGTCAGTTGACCGCCCTCCTCATAGCCGACGTAGCCCGGAGGCGCGCCGAACAAACGCGACGCCGTATGTTGCTCCCGGTATTCTGACATATCGATTCGCACCAAAGCATCGGGGTCGTCAAACATGAACCAAGCTAAAGCTTTGGCAAGCTCTGTTTTCCCTACACCAGATGGGCCGATAAAGATAAAGGAACCAATCGGACGATTGGGGTCTTTCAACCCGGAACGTGCCCGCCGAATTGCATCGGATATGGCAGTAATCGCCGCACCCTGCCCAATGATCTTCTCATGGAGACGTTCCTCCATATTGAGTAATTTATGGGCTTCGGTCTCCATCATCTGCGTGACAGGGATTCCTGTCCACTGATTGACGACTTCGGCAATGTCGTTAACATCAACTACTTCGTCGAGTTTATGTTCTTCTTCCCATTGATCTCGCGCAACTTTGAAATCACTTTCGCAACGAAGGCGTTCTGCTTTCATCTCGGCTGCACGTTCATACTCACGCTCTGTGCCAGCCAATTCTTCTTCTGCGGTAAGACGATCAATTTCGCTTTTCATTTCTCTAAGTTCAGGGGGCAGCGAATAGAGCGCAACGCGCAATTTAGCGGCGGCTTCATCCATTAGATCAATTGCTTTATCAGGGAGATGGCGGTCAGTCACATAGCGGTCTGCCAGATTAGCTGCGGCGGTAAGTGACTCATCCGAAAAACGGACTTTATGATGTGCTTCGTAGCGGTCACGTAGACCGTGCAGCATCTTGATCGTATCTTCTACATTGGGTTCTTCGACGTAGATTGGCGCAAAACGACGCTCGAGGGCGGCATCTTTTTCGATATGTTTATGGAATTCATCTAATGTGGTCGCACCGATGCACTGTAATTCTCCGCGTGCCAAAGCTGGTTTAAGCATATTTGATGCATCCAACGCACCTTGTGCCGCGCCTGCGCCAACGACGGTGTGTAACTCGTCGATCATCAGGATGATCTCACCATCTGATTTTTGAACTTCATCGATCGCAGATTTTAGGCGTTCTTCAAACTCACCTCTAAAACGTGAACCAGCGATCATGCTGCCCAAATCAAGGGAAACAACTTGCTTGCCACCCAAAATTTCAGGAACATCGTTATCTACAATTTTCTGTGCCAAACCCTCAACGATTGCGGTTTTTCCAACACCCGCCTCACCGATCAAAACGGGATTATTCTTTGTACGGCGCGAAAGTATTTGCACCAAACGTAAAATTTCAGGATCTCTCCCTATAACGGGATCAAGTTTGCCTTCACGGGCGAGCATCGTCAAATCCCGCGAATATTTTTCGAGAACTTTGTAGCGCGTCTCCGCTTTCTTATCAGTGACTCGTGTCCCTCCACGTAAATCTTTAACTGCGCCCATTACACGATCCCGTGTAATGCCTGCGTTTTCGAGCATACGTGCAGCGGGCGTATTTCTTTCGCTTAAAACTGCCAAAAAGAGATGCTCGGTGGAGATATATTCATCCTTTAATCGGCTGGCTTCGCCGTTGGCGAGATCAATAATTCGTTTAACGCGCGGGGTAATAAAAATTTGCCCTGCGCCACCGCCAAAAATACTCGCTTTTGGGCTGGCTTTTAACGTGGTGTCAAGTTGTTCTATAAGTGCTTCAGGGCGGGTATTCAGGTTCTCAAGGATTTGTGGAACAGCACCATTGGGCTGCTCAATTAACGCCAATAAAATATGCTCAGTATCAATTTGGTTATGCCCATAACGCTGAATAATTTCTGCAGCACGCTGGGCAGCTTCTTGTGCTCGTTCTGTAAAGCGATCAAATCGCATCATGATATTTTTCCTTTTTCAAGAAGAAGGTGAATCACACCAAGTTTTAAATTTAGTAGTATCCAGTATAACAAAAAAGCATTGGTGGAATAGTGATGCCGCGTTAGAGGTGTATAAGATTTAAAAGGGTGGAGTTGAAATAGTCAGTGTTTATCTGGGGTCTTTCAATAACTTCGGCGATAAATTACTCAACGCCGCGTGCAATAAATTTAAGGTGTTTTCCCAATCTTTGATTCGGCAGAGTCCCATCGCGGTGTGAGCATAACGGCCAGGCACAGAAACAGAGCCAGTCGGGATGCCAGCGCGTGAAAGATGAATACTCCCCGCATCTGTCCCACCACCGCCGGGCTGCCGATATTGGTAAGGGATTTTCTTCGCATCGCCCGTCTCGCTCAACCAGCGGATAATGCGTGGGTCTGAGAGCGTGCGCCCATCAACGGTATATATCGCAGGTCCCGCACCGAGCTTGGTGTTGTAGCGGATGTTTTCGCTGCCGTCGTGCATCGGCATATCGTAGGCGGGCGTCGAGTCGATGGCAAGAGCCAAGTCGGGGTTTAGAGCGTGCGCCGCCACTTTCGCGCCACGCAAGCCTACTTCCTCTTGCACGGTGAAGGCAGCCAGCAAGTCGATATTCGCGGGCGCGTTCTTTAATAATTCAATCAGGATGGCGACTCCAAGCCGATCATCCAATGCTTTGGCGCGGATCGAGTCTCCAATTCGCAGAAATTTTGTAGCGAAAGTCGCCCGGTCACCGACCTTGACCTTTGGCTTGCCCAGCCCCACATCAATTCTCAATGACGTGAGCGGAATCTTGCCATTACGCTCCCCCGCGCTAACGAGGTGGATGGGTGTTGTGCCTATCACCCCAGCAATTTTTTCGCGTCCAACGATAACCGGCTTCCCCACAAGCTGACGCGGGTCAATCCCGCCGATGGTGTCAAACTGGAAGATGCCATCACTCTCTTTGTTGACCAGCATCATACCGATTTCATCCATGTGGGCGGCGAGCATCACCTTTAGACGATTTCTCCCCTTGCCACGCTTTGTGACCAGCAAATTGCCCATAGCATCGATTTTGATCTCGTCGGCAATATCTTCAATCTCCGCTCGTATAAGTTTGCGGATTTCACCTTCATCGCCCGAAACGGCGATGGCAGTAGTGAGTTTTTCTAATAATCTAAGTTGTGGGTTTTTGATTTTTAGCATGGTGTTTTTATCAAAGGTAGAGCTGCATTGCATCCGCTTTTGGATGCGTTGCAGTTCGGGTTAGCAAAGACTCGTGTGTTTTGTTTGAGCCGATGTGCAATATCATGCCCTTTAGGTATGCATCAAATGTAGATGCAATGCACATCTTACGTTTAATCATCCCAAACAATTTTCTCTAAAAAGTTATCATCTAGCATTGTAATAAATTCTGTCAATAAGCGCCCAGTACGTTGAATATCTTTTGTTGCGACAACTTCAACGGGTGTGTGCATATAGCGGATGGGAATAGAAATCACGATGGTCGGAATTCCCTCTGCCGTGATCTGCAAATCATCGCCATCGGTGCCAGAACGAGCGGGCAGAATTTCGACACTGTAAGGTATCTCCAGCTTTTCGGCAAGCTCTTTGAATTGCTCATGCAAAAATGGATGGATGACTGCGCCCAATCCAATGGTGGGCCCGCTACCGAGTTCAAAGGTTTCCCAATTGCTTGCCCCGGGACCTTTTGCAAAAGTCACATCTACCGCAATTGCTAAATCTGGACGAATTTGAAAGGCAGAAGTTTTCGCGCCTTTTAGCCCCGTTTCTTCTTGGACAGTGGCGACGGCTTGAACATCCCAGATATGCTCACGAGATTGTAACTCTTCAAGGCAGAGTGTTAATGCCGCAACGGAGGCACGATTATCAAGAGAATGTCCCGCTAATAATCCGCCGCTCATTTCGGTCGGCTCTGTGGCAAAGGAAACCGTATCGCCGATTTTGATTTTGCGAGCAACTTGGCGGGCAGAAAGCCCAACATCCACGAGAAGATGCTCGAGGGCGACCGCGCCTTTTCCCGCGCCTTCGGGCAGAAGATGTGCAGGGGGCTGGGCGATGATTCCGGGCAGCACGCCAGATTCCGCATGGACGTTTACCGCTTGCCCCGGTAGCACACGGATATCAATCCCGCCGAGATTGGTGATATGCAGAAATTCCCCATCAATCTGGTTGACGATCAATCCGATTGCATCCATATGCGTTGCAATCATTAGCGAGTGAGATTTGCCGCTTCCGTGCTTAATCCCGTGTAAGGAACCGAGTGGGCTAAGGCTGAGTTCATCTGTGAGCGGCTCCCATTTTTCTCGAATAAGTTCGGTGACAGGAGTTTCAAAGCCAGATAGCCCAGATGCGGAAAGAAGAGATTTTAGGAAGTTTGTTTTCATATAGGTGGGTATTAGCCTCCTGCCGCCTGTGTTAAAAAATCTTCGAACAAAGTATTTGTAGGGGTATTACTGGGCGTTGGCGTTAGTGTAAAAGTCTCTGTAGGAGAAGGGGTAAAGGTTGGCGTAGGAGTAATCGTAAATGTTTGGGTGGGCGTGAAAGTATGTGTCGGTGTGAAAGTTGCAGTAGGTGTCGCTGTGGGGGATGCTGTCCACGTCGAGGTGACGGGCAGGAAGGGAGTCGGTGTGGGGGTAAAAGTTGGCGTTGGGGTTGGCGTAAGTGTTGGGGTAGCGGTAATTACATCGGGGGTGGGGCTAAGGGTAGGCGATGCGGGTGTCCCCAATGTTGGGGTATAGGTAGCAACTTCGGGGGAGGGCGTCACGCTTGCGGTTGGCGTTGGCGTCGCGGGTTCTGGCGCGAGTCCAAGCGCAACAAATCCCAAACAATAGCAGGGAATAGTTGCTAGAATAATTGATGTCAAAATCAAACGGCGACGTGCGGTGGGGTTATTTCTATCGTCCATTTTTTCTCCGCCCTGATGATAACAGAAAAATATGAAGGCGTGAAACGTGAAAACCTAAAAACGCTAGGAGAGAAAAACGGTATAATCTCTTCCATGATTCCCATCACCCTAAAAATCTCTGGCTTTCTCTCCTACCGCCAAGCTGTTGAGCTCGATTTTGAAAGCTTCAATCTTGCCTGCATCTCCGGGCATAACGGCGCAGGAAAATCTTCGCTCTTAGATGCCATCACTTGGGCACTTTTTGGGCAGGCACGCAAACGGGATGATTCGCTCGTCAACCTGCAATCGAAAGCTGCTGAGGTCATTTATACCTTCGGCTACGAAAATAATACCTATCGCATCCAGCGCACCATGCCGCGCGGCAAAAAGAAAAATCTCGAATTTCAAATCGACGATGACGGTCTTTGGCGTCCGCTCACCGAAGCCACTATGCGCGCCACACAAGAGCGCATCGAGCAAACTTTGCGCCTCGATTATGAGACCTTCGTCAACGCCGCATTTTTTCTGCAAGGCAAAGCGGACCAATTCACGCAGCAAACTGCCAGCAAGAGAAAAGAAACCCTCGGCAGCATTTTGGGATTAGAAGTTTGGGATGAATACAAAGCGCGCTCTGCCAATAAGCGGCGAGATATAGAAAAAGAACTCGATATTGTGGATGGGAGAATCGCCGAAATCGATGCGGAATTAGATGAAGAAGATGCCCGAAAAGAACGTCTCTCAGAACTCGAAAGCGGACTCAGCCTTTTATCTGCTTCCCGTAAACAACAGGAATCTGTTCTCTCAAATATTCGCCGTTTAAGCGCGTCTCTAGCAGAGCAGCGCAAATTAACAGATGCGCTGGCTGAGGCATTATCCCGCTCCCAACGCGCTCAAGCAGATTTGCAATCCCGCCGTGATCAACGCGAATCGGAGCGCAATCGCTACGCCGACCTCCTCTCCCGCGCTGATGAAGTGGATGCCGCCCACAAAGCCTGGAAAACATCCCGCGAAACACTCGCAAAATGGGAGGAAACAGCCGCCCAATTCCACGAGCAGGACGCAAAAAGACAGCCCTTCTTGCAAGAAATCAACGCAGAGAAAGCTCGCTTGGAACAAGAGTTGGTTTCGTTGGAAGAGCAGGGGGCAGTAATCAGTGAGCAGAAGTCAGTAATTAGTGAGTTAGAAGACAATCTTGCTATAGCAGAAAAGGAATTTGAAGAAGCTGAGAAAAGTGTTCTTGAGCGCGATGCTTTTCAGAAAGAACAGGCAAAAACACGCGAGAAATATGCCGCTCTACAAGTGGAGAATAAACAATATAAAATCCAGATGGATGCGCTTAAAGAACGCATCGAAGAGTTTGCAGCAATAGAGACTGCTACTTGTCCACTTTGTAATCAGGATTTAAGCGATGAACATCGTGCCGAGACTTTAGCCAAAATGGAAAAAGAAGGCAAAGAAAAAGGCGATCAATACCGTGCTAATACCGCCGAGATGAACGCCATTTATGCAGAGGTTCAAGACTACGAAATACGCAATACGCAATACGAATCTGTTGAGCGAGAGCGTTTATCAGCCTCTACAAAACTGACAAAATTAAGCGAGCGTTTCGCTGCTTTGCAAGAAGAGAGAAGAAAATGGGAAGAAGAAGGGGAGAAACGACTCGGCGAAATTCAGAAAATTTTGAGTGAAGAAAACTTTGCTAAAGAAGCACGTGAGAAATTAGCAAAAGTAGATGCAGAACTTAAGAAATTGGGCTATGATGCTGCATCGCATGATGGGGCGCGCAAAAAAGAGAAAGCATTGAGTGTAGTTGAAGATGATTATAAATCTTTGGAAAATGCACGTGCCACCCTAAAACCCCTTGAAGAAGAGATCAAAAATCTTGATGACCAAATTGCCAAAATGCAAATTGAGATTGATGCACAAAGCATCGAACATGAAGGGGCGCAAGCCGCGCTAGAAGCTGCCCAATCTGAAACACCAGATGAGGACGCGGCTTATGCTGAATTGCTCGGAATGCAGGAGAAAGAGAACCAACTTCGGGATGAGGTCGGCGCGGCACGGCAAAATGTCGAGGTCCTGTCGGGGTTAAGAATCCGAAAATCGGATTATGAATCTGAACGGGAGAATCTCGCCCTCCAAATCTCTCGCTATAAAAAACTGGAACGCGCCTTTGGCAAAGATGGTGTACCAGCATTGCTGATCGAACAGGCTCTGCCAGAAATTGAAGAGAAGGCGAACGACCTGCTCGACCGCCTGAGCAACGGGCAGATGTCGGTGCGTTTTGTGACGCAATCTGCGTATAAAGATGCCAAACGCGAAGATATGAAAGAGACCCTTGATATTCAAATCAGTGATAGTGCCGGTGTGCGAGATTATGAGATGTATTCGGGTGGGGAGGCTTTTCGGGTCAATTTTGCGATTCGGCTTGCGCTCTCAAAAGCATTAGCGCAACGCAAGGGTGCGCGCCTGCAAACGCTGATTATTGATGAGGGCTTCGGCTCGCAAGACGCACAAGGGCGGCAACGCCTCATCGAAGCCATCAATCAGGTCAAGGATGATTTTGCAAAAATTTTAGTCATCACACATCTCGAATCGCTCAAAGATGCTTTCCCCTCACAGATTATTGTGGAGAAAGGGGAGATGGGGTCAGAGATACGCATAATTTAGCATGTTTCTTTCCACAATCTTCCTCCTCTTCGGCATCATTACCATCCACTGGTTGCATAACCAATATCAGCTCGATATTCTTCTTGAAATAACCCCACCGCCTAAAAATGCGCCCCTTATCTCCATTTGCGTCCCCGCGCGCAACGAAGAGCGCAATATCCGCCGCTGTGTAGAGGCATTGCTCGCGCAAGATTATCCTAATTTTGAAATTCTTGTTTTGGAAGATAGATCGACAGATTCCACCGCTAAAATTTTGGATTCCCTCCCCAAACAGGATGCGCGTTTAAGAATCATCCCCGGAGACGCTCTCCCTTTGGGCTGGGCAGGCAAGCCCCACGCTTTGGTGCAGGCTTCGGCATCTGCGCTGGGTAAATGGCTTTGCTTCATAGATGCCGATACCTTCCCTGCCCCTGAAACAATAAGCGCAGTTTACGCAAAAGCCCTCGAAAGTGAAGCTGACCTTTTTAGCATTTTTACTCACCAAGAAATGGGATCTTTCTGGGAGCGAACAATTCTCCCTCTCGTCCTGACCGCCCTATCGGCGGGATTTTCGCCGCGCAAAGTCAACGATCCCAAAAGCGACATTGCCATTGCAAACGGACAATTTATCTTCATTAAACGCACTGTCTACGATGCAATTGGCGGACACGCGGCGATCAAAGACTCAATTGTTGAAGATAAAGATTTAGCCGTACTAACAAAATCATCGGGGTACAGGCTCATCGTTGCTGATGGCGGGGATTTTGTTAGTACGCGAATGTACACCTCCCTGCCAGAGATGTGGGAAGGTTGGACGAAAAATATCTATCTCGGTTTACGCGATGATCCGCGCTTGGTGGTCTTGGGGATTTTTGGTGCTTTTCTCGCCTTTTCAGCTGCCTTGCTTCTTCCGCTTTGGGTCGGGATAGGAGTTTATTTAACGGTAGCAAGCCCAAATCAAGTCAGTTTCGTGATTCTCAGCGAGGCATTAATTTTGTGGGGGACGTTAATCTACTGGAGAATCCGAGCAAATGATGCGATGGAAATTCCCCGTTGGTATGCGTTCACAGTCCCGCTGGGCGCAGCAATTTTTGGCACGATGATGCTCACATCTGCATTCAAGGTAATTTTGGGGAAAGGAGTGGTCTGGAAAGGGCGAAGGTATAAAAGGTAAATTTATTTTCTTACGCCAATGCTCTGCGTTGGCGATTTTCTTAGCACAGAACGCAACGCAGAGCGTTGCTGGAAGAGGCAGAAGATCAAAATTCTGCCTTCAATCACTCCCACATCCCTTCTGCGAGTTGATTTAACTTTTCCTGATCAACAATATAGATACGTCGATTTTCAACGCGAATAGCACCGTTACGTTCCAGTTCTTTTAAGGAGCGGGCAATTACTTCGCGAACTGACCCCAAATATGCCGCGAGTTGATCTTGAGTGAGCCGCGAACTATGTTTACCGCTTAATGATTCTTCAGGGAGGGTATTAAGCAAACGCGCTAGACGATGTGTAACTTGGAAAAAAGCCATTTCGCTAACGCGTTGGACTAAACCACGCAGATTTCCGGCTAAATTTTCGATGATCTTTTGTGCATAGTTTGGGTAGGATAAAACCAGTTTACGTAATGCATCTACACTAATTATCCAAATTGTAGCTTTTTCCAGAGTTTCCACGTTAACCGGGTTTGCGCCGCCACCATAAACAGAAACTTCGTTGAAGGTGGCGCCTTCGTGAAGGATATTAACGATATATTGCCGCCCTTGAGGAGAGAGTCTGTATATTTTTGCACTCCCGCTTTTGAGAATATGTAAGCCTACACATTTTTCACCTTCGAGAAAAACCGTTTCTTTGCGCTTGAACTGATAAAGCCGCATATTTTCGGTGACTATATCTAAAGCAGATGAATCTAAACCCTCAAAGTAGATATTGCCACGCAATGTTTGCAGTTTTTCTGATATAGATGCAGGAAGAAGTTTCATTATTATTTATTCGTACGCTAAAATCCGATTTCCGCCGCCGCGATCGATCTCCCACGGATAGATGACGAATTTCTCAGCCACATCGGCGTAGTAATCAGGGTGGGTTTTTCCAAACAAATTACGATAGGGGTTGAAGTGTAGCACGCAAGTTTCAGGAGAGCCACCTGCCGCCAAAACACGATTTTTAACAGCCGTACTTGTACGCCCCGAACCCCAAACATCGTCCACGATCAGTACAGAACGCCCTGCCAATTGCTCATCGGCAGGGAACTGAATAAACTGGGGCCATGCCATGAGTTTGCTCTCTTCGTTCTCTATCTCGGCAGGGAAATCGACCGCCGCTGTGAGTACGTGCTCAATATCCATTGCCTCAGCAAGCAGACCGCCGGGGATAATGCCACCACGGGTGATGATGACCATCGCATTGAACTCGCGGTCAAATTTTGGGATCAGATAATTGATCAGACGATCAACGTCCGTCCACGTTATAACGATATGTTTTGATTCAGATTTCATTTTTTATCTTGGTCTTCAAGCTTTAAACATCAGTTTTTTCTGAAGTCTAAAGTCTAAGGTCTGATGTCTCTACACGCCACGCATGGTTTCTGATGTCAAAAAATCTACAACAGCGATCAAGGCTTCTTCTTCGCTTGCTCCTTCATCAAGGGCTTTTTGATAGGCAGCGACCTGACGGTCTGCGCTGGTGCCACGTTCTAAAATTGTCTTAATATGCTCAATCTCTGCGCGGCTGCCCAAATCGTCAATTACATCGTCAACGAGTTCGAGCATCTCGGGGATAAGGAATGTCATGGGGACTTCTTCTTTAATCCCAAAATCGATCAACTTGCCATGAATGCCATAACGCATGGCACGCCATTTATTCTCGGTAATATGATGTTGTCTATATTCTCGCCAACTCATATTATTTTGGCGTAATTTCAATAATTTTGCGACTATAGCTTGGATCAATGCTGCAATGGAAACGGCATCGTCCAGGCTGGTGCAAATATCAGAGATACGAATTTCAAGCGTGCCAAACTTCGGGTGCGGGCGTGCATCCCACCAGATTTTTGTCGCATCAGGGTTACCATCAGCATCAATTGCTGAGCCAACTTGCCCCAACGTATCCACCAGTGTTTGATATTCGGAAAAGGATTCAAAACTTGCTGGGATGCCGGTGCGCGGAAGCATCTCAAAAACCACGCTGCGATACGATTTTAATCCCGTATTTCTCCCTTGCCAAAAAGGTGAGCTTGTTGTCAACGCCAAAATATGGGGCAAAAAATAGCGTAACTGATTCATGATCTCTATCATACGATCTCGGTTTTCTTCCCCCCCAAATCCGATATGAACGTGCATCCCAAATGTGAGTAAACGCTCTGCCACGCCGCGCATTTTATCTAAAACTTCTCTATAACGCTCGCCCGCGTTCACATCTTGCTCAAGCCACGAAGCAAAAGGGTGCGTGCTCGCCGCGGCAATTTTCATCCCATTTTTATCTGCCAAAGTTTTCACCGTACGCCGCAAGCGGATCACCTCTTGACGCAACTCTGTCACATTTCGGCAAACCTGACTGCCCACTTCAATTTGGCTCTGCATAAATTCAGGCTTCAGCTCTTCTTCAGGAAAAATACGTCTCCCCTGCTCCAGAAGCTCTTGCACATAAGAATGCAAATCTCGCGTTTCAGGGTGGATGATTTGATATTCTTCTTCAATACCGAGCGTGAGCGGAATGCCATACATGGGAATCTCCTTTAAATAAGGGGGATAATTTCCTTCCTAGTTTACCACTCTTAGACTTGGATGCTGCGCCGCACCGAACATGATTTTGGCTTGCTACCGTTAATGAAGCATCTTCTTGAGAAGAATTATCTGCCTTCTAATGGAACTCAAACCTGTCAGGTCTCAAAGACCTGTCAGGTTTTGCCATTTTCTTTAATTTCCTAATATGACCCCACACATGACCTCCAGCACTGTAAATTATGACCTCGCATATTCTATACTGCTTTTGTTCGTACAACTTCTTGCAATGATTTGCGTAAATGATTGCAGAGTATAAAAAATAAGGTGATAGTCACTTCGCAAGTGACTGTCACCTGTTGATAAGCCAAAAAACAGGAGAAATTCCCCATGAAACGATACGCCCTTTTTACCCTTTTGATCCTCTCTATCGCATTGCTCACAGCTTGTGGTGCAGAAGCCCCCGCTACAGCCGAAGAGACAGCTCTTCCCCCAATAACGGCAGATACATCCATTATTGCCGAAGGACGACTTGAACCCGCCCAATACGCAGATATATCCTTCTCTGCTGGTGGGGTTGTTGGCGAAGTCTTCTTTGCCGAAGGTGATGAAGTCACGAAAGACGATATTCTCGCTCAGCTGGATAATGTTGACCTTCTCGAAACAGATGTGAAAAACGCCCAAGACGAAGTAGAACGCGCCGAAGCAGATATTCTGACCGAAGTCGCAGAAGCCTACGAAGCCTTGCGTGTTGCTCAACAACGCCTCGATAATTACTCTATCCCAGTTGAGTTTGATGGCATGACCCCAGAAGAAGCTGCCGCAGAAATGAAGGCTGTTGTAGATCAAGCCCGTGCAGATTATGACCCTTATTTTGGTTACGATAACCCACGTGGCTATGTCAAAATCTTGGCAGATGCCCTCGAAGATGCTTGGGCAGATTATAACCAAGCCTTGGAGTGGATGGAAAGAGAAGCCAACCTAAAATCTGCAGAAGTTCGTTTAGTGCAGGCACAGGCAGATCATAAAAATCTGCTTTCCGGTGAAGATATTGCGGCGCAGAGCAATCTTTCTACGGCAGAGTCTGCTTTGGCAGATGCTGAACTCCGCACCTCAATTGGGGGAACGGTAGCAAGCCTTGATGTCAAGGAAGGCGAATCCGTTGCTATGGGGCAGGCATCCGCTACAGTCGCCGATTTTTCTAATTGGCAGGTGGTGACCACTGATCTAACCGAATTGGATGTGGTCAACGTCTCCGAAGGACAAAAAGTGACCGTCACGTTGGATGCAATGCCCGAATCCCCATTAACAGGCACAGTGCTCTCGATTGGACAGACCTTTGCAGAAAGCCAGGGCGATGTAGTCTACGAAGTGACAATTTCTCTCGATGAAACGCACCCAAATATGCGCTGGGGCATGACTGCCTTGGTTGAATTTGTAGAATAATTTTTAACCACAAAGGCACAAAGAACACAAAGGATTTCTTTGTGAACTTCGTACCTTCGTGGTGAGGTAATAATCATGCTAACCCTACCCTTTACAAAAAACGGCAAGAAGCCAGCCGAATCAAATGGCTATCCCCTTATCTCTCTACGCGGCGTGGATAAGCTTTATAAAACAGCCGTGGGCGATTTCCCAGCTTTGGTCAATGTAGATTTGGATATCAAAGCCGGCGAATTTGTGAGCGTGATCGGCAAATCTGGCAGTGGAAAAACGACATTGCTCAATATGGTCACCGGCATCGACCGCCCATCAGCAGGTGAAGTTTGGGTGAACGAGACCGCTGTGCATGAATTAGGCGAAAATAAAATGGCCCGCTGGCGCGGGATCAATCTGGGTATTGTTTTTCAATTCTTCCAATTATTGCCGATGCTCTCTGTGATCGAAAATATCATGCTGCCAATGGATTTTTGCAAAACATTCCCAAAGAATGAGCGCAAGGATCGTGCATTAGCTTTGCTGGAGCAAATGGAATTGGCAGACCACGCTTATAAACTCCCCACAGCTCTCTCTGGTGGACAGCAACAACGTGTTGCGATTGCGCGCGGATTGGCAAACGATCCCCCTGTCATCATCGCTGATGAGCCAACCGGCAACCTCGACTCAAAAACAGCCGAGCGCGTATTTGGCCTCTTTAACGAATTAGTAGCGCAGGGCAAAACCATCATTATCGTGACACATGATAACGAGATGGCAAAACGAGCCTCCCGTGTTGCATTGATCGCAGATGGAGAGATCGTTAGTGATAAACCCAACGGAGTAAAAGCATGAGCAGCCGCTGGAAAAAAGTTTGGGCAGATTTTTGGGGCAACAAAACCCGCACCTTTTTGATGATCTTAACCATCATCGCTGGCACCTTTGCGGTGGGATTAAATAGCAATCTTGGCTTGCTAATGAATAGGGATATGGACGCAGATTTTCTCTCTGCGAACCCCTCCGAAGCGACCCTCTACGTCTCTCCTGTCGATGATGATATGCTTGCCTCCCTCCAGGAAATTGATGGCGTTGGCGAAATTGAAGGACGCAGCGATGTGACCGCTCAACTCTTGCAGGATGATGGGAATAAAGTAGTCATCAGTTTTGATGGTATCAAAGACCCTGCAGAGCTTAGTGTTAACACTCTTAAACCTGCTAATCCCAGCGATACAACTTTGCCCACACTGAATGATAAAGAAGTCTTGCTCGATAGAACGGCAAAATCTTTGGGATATGAAATCGGCGATATGCTTAGTATCGAACTCAGCAACGGGAAAGTGCGCGAATTACGCCTTGCTGGTTATGTTCATAGCGTTACCACTATTCCCTATGCCATGATGGGGCAGGCTCAAGCCTTTGTGAACCCAGAAACCCTCGAGTGGATGGGCGGCACGGCTGATTATTACACCAAACTGAATCTCAGTGTGGCAGAAAACGCCACAGATCAGCAACACGTCTCTAATGTGACGCAAGCAGTTTCTGATCGCTTTGAAAAAGCTGGTGGAACGACCTATTTCATTCTTATTTTCAATCCCGGGCATCATTTTGCATGGGACGTGACTCAAGGCGTGATCGTTGTTTTGGGTGTGCTCGGTTGGATGACTGTTGCGCTGAGTGCATTCCTCGTCGTCAACACTATCGTCTCGCTTATGTCACAGCATAGTAAGCAGATCGGTATTATGAAAGCCATCGGTGCAGATACCAGGCAGATCATGGTCATGTACACTACCCTGATTTTCTTTTTTGGTGTGGTTGCTTTCATTGTCTCTGTGCCGCTCTCATCCTTTTTAGGTGGCGTTGTCCTCGATGGTATGGCTGGCTGGCTCAATTTTGATACGGGTGCCTTTACCATCTTCCCAAAAACGGTCATTCAGCAGGCGGCAGTCGCGTTTATCATTCCTCTTCTCGCGGCATTGTTACCCATGTGGAATACAGTACGGATCACTGTTCGAGAAGCGTTAAGCGATTACGGTCTGGGTAATTCAGGCGTGAAGCAAGCCAAAAAGCAGACAAAAGATTCGAGAGTTCTCTCACGCCCGGTGCGGATATCGATCCGTAACACCTTCCGCCGTAAAATGCGCTTGGCGCTCACGCTATCCACTTTGGTTTTGGCCGGTGCTATCTTCGTCGCGGTAATGAATCTTTTTGGCACTTTCGACCAAACCATGCGGGATGTGGAAAAATACTTTCTCGCCGACATCAATATCTCATTTGACCGTGCATATCGTTATGAAAAAGTTGCCGGGATTGTCGAATCGGTGCCCGGCATCGAGAGTGTGGAGGGGTGGATGATGCTCGGCGGTGAGATCATCTCGGCGGACGAAACGACCGCGAATGAACTTGCTCTCGTTGCCCCACCAGCGGATTCGACCCTGATTGAACCGATCCTGACCGAAGGGCGTTGGCTGACGCCCGGTGATGAAAACGCGATCGTGATCGGCAATCATCTGCTCAGTGTGCGCCCCGATTTGAAAGTTGGCGATACGATCAAGCTGAATATCCTCGACAGAGAATCCGAGTGGAAGATCGTGGGCATCTACAATATCCCCGGCAATGTTGTGCCACCTTTGGTCTATGTGAATTATGACTATTTGAGCCACGCGCTCAACGCAACGGGCGATGTTTACTCACTACGAGTCATCACCAGTGAAAGTGATGAAGCAAAAGTCGCTGCCATTGGCACCCAACTGCAAACTTTGCTGGATGAAAAGCAGATCCAGGTCAGTAATATCGAGCTGGCGGCAGAATGGCGGCTTGCCCAAACCCAACAAACCGACGTGCTGGTCTATTTTATGCTTGTGATGGCAATTTTGACAGCCGTTGTCGGGGGCTTGGGGCTGATGAGCACGATGAGCATCAACACCCTCGAACGGACTCGTGAGATCGGCGTGATGCGTGCCATCGGTGCCTCGAACTTTGATATTCAAAAAATCGTCTTGGTCGAAGGCTTATTCATTGGCTTGCTCAGTTGGGGTGCTGGAATTCTTCTCTCTGCCCCGATCACCTCTGCGCTGGTCTACGGCGTGGGTGTGGCAATCTTCAAATCCCCGTTGAAATTCACCTTTGGCGTGGACGGAATTATGATCTGGCTCGCGATCACAGTGGCTTTGGCAATCCTGGCGAGTGCCATTCCCGCAAGGCGAGCTTCAAAGTTGACGGTGAGAGATACGTTGGCGTATGAGTAAAAAACTAAATAGTAAGTAAAGCTTAATAAAAAATGCCTGTAATATTATTACAGGCATTTTTTTGTGTCGAATGTTCCTTGTCTAGAAAATGAACCAAGAACCTAGCAGTTTGCAGTTCGCCTCCTACCCATATACAATTTTCAATTTACCCTATGCTTATTCTGCTATAAATATGTTCGCACATTAGAATTGAGAATTTGACTATTATGCAAGTATAAATTATATTTATCATCGTACTTCAAGTTGTCTATACAAATTTTCTATATAGGAGGAAGATCATGGCAAAGAGAGTTCAAACCACAATAGTTTCTGTGTTGCTGGTATTTGTGTTTTTAGCCGTAACTGCGTCAGGCGTAATAGCGGCCCCACCCCGGGATATTCATATTGAAGTAGATGAGATTCTTGGTACTAGTGGCGAAAATTTCAAAGCAGAAGGTTCTGCAGTTGACGATGGGATTTTGTGTGCGTCTGGAACAGTAGATGATATTAACATAGTGACATCTGGATCACAAAATGGAAAATTTTTAACTCTCCATGTGCTAAAGAAGTTTATATGCGATGATTTGAGTGGAACTTTTGACGTGCAGCTTGTCGTGAAACTAAATCTCACAACCAGAAATACTACAGCTAATTGGAAAGTTCTTAGTGGAACGGGCAACTACACACAGTTAAAAGGACATGGATCATTGGTAGGTACAACATTTGACCCTGGCGTAAGCATTTATGACGTATATGATGGCAAGATTCACTAATAAACAGGGGTAATCTCCCATCTCATTGAAACAAAATTAGATTTTTTCTGTAGAAAGTGTTTTTTGGTAATCACCATTAGCATGAACATATAATCCAACGTATTCAGTCCAGTACGGCTATTATTTTTTACTTCTCCATGTTTCTTATAAATAGGTAGGGTCTGCTTTGCGGACGTTATCCGATTTTCAGTAGGCTAATTAGTGTATAAGAATTAGAGCTATCTTAATAAAATTGCCTAGATAAAATATCTAGGTGGCCTTGAATATTCCCGTAAATATAACCATACTCCACGTGTAATTCACCGAATAGTTTATATTCTTCATTACGGTTTATTTTATTACCTGCTTTTTTCTTCTGAATCATATTATCAACCCATGTGAACAAATTGCTGTAGTCTTCAAATAATTTTTTTCTCAAATCAAGAAGCTCTTGGTTATAAATTAAATTGAAGTGAAGAAGAAGGCTGAGTGCATTTTCGTGTGCAGCATATCTTTTATCGTTGGTACTTAGAAAGCCTTGGTCTGATAACTTGAGCTTATCTTGCTGAACCATAATTGCTATATCTAAACAGTGGCTTACTGATTCATTAAGATATGCAAGGCATGTATAAATCTCTCTAGCGTGTTGATCAAAAATATTACGCTGCCTTTCTTGTTTTCGATCTTTGATTTCCCATTCTCGTTTTCTGTTATCTCTTTTTTCTTCAGTATCCAATTGAGAATAGTGTGCGCTAATCGCTCCGATTGATGAAACTATTAAAGTGAGTAACGCCCCAATTACTGCTGGAATAACCCAGGCAAATTTATCAGTGAGTAAAAGTTCCCATAATTCTGTCATAGTTTGGTTTCTCGTTTATTTATGATATGACTATTTATCTAAATTATTTATTCATCATCTGCCCACATAAGTGGGTGTAGTATCAGAAAATACATAAAGGATGCGCGGTTATCCGAGCAGGCCAATGCCTCTTCCAATAGTCTGTTGGAACAATTGATATAAGTGCCCGGCTGTGGCACTATCAACGGTCATATTTGTGACGATCCCTATTACGGTTGAAAGAGAGACGCCTTTCCAATCGAAGCGGTTTAAACGATCCAAAGCATTGCCAAGATAATCCAGTTTTTCTTTAATGAGTTCAAGATCATCTTTTACAGGATCCAGTTCTTCTCGAAGAATGTTCTCATACTGCAATAATGATTCCCGTATCTGATCTTTTTCTGCTTCTGTAAATTTTTTAGTATCTTCTTCAGCGAACGATTTGTGGGAAAGTGTTGGCGGGGCATCCTGCAATTCTTGCCACAGATCAGGCTCCACAAAACCGCTAGCTACTTTTTCTGCAGAAGATAGCCAAGAACTGAAATTTGCACAAACATCAGCTATGGAATTGTTTTTTATCCAAGAAGATAATGGATACCCATCAGATAAATACGTCCAGCAGCAGTATAGATCATCTTCTCCAATCCCAGCTTGCTGAACAATAAACTCAAGGGGGGACCCTGCGATGTTAATTTTAAATTGTTCCCCAACTGTTTTTGCTCTAAATAACGAGAGTTGAATATTGGAATTTTTCGCGATTTCCAGCAATGCGTTTTTATGAGAGTTGAAAAAACCACCAAAATCCTGAAGTTCCATAACCATACTCCTTATTCCAATGTGCTGTGGGATGGCTTTGTCTGCATCATTAATAGATGCGTGTGCCCAATCGCTTATATCCCTTCCTTACTATTTTTTGATAATCAATATTGTCGAAAGATTATTTCTTTTTGGGGATCCAAGTAAAATTCTTGAAATAATCGTCCCCCTGTGCAATTGCAAGGGTTTGAGTGCTTTTCGCTTCATGAAGGACCTTTTTAACACTTCCATATCTGCTATCACAAAGTGTGACACCAATCCTAATTGGATTTTGATTCTTGTAGCCTATACTCACCAGATTTTCATTCAATATTTTTTCCAAGCGTGTTGCGACCATTAGAGGGACATCTTCGTTAGCTATATTTTCGATCAAGATGTAAAAATTATCCTGATCAAAACTTGCGATAGTATCAGTGGGGCGTAAAGTACTTTTTAATGTTTCCACCAACTCGCGAAGGGTAGTTTCCCAAATCAAAATGTCCAATGAGTTCTTTTTGTTATGCTCTTGCATTAATATTAATCTAAATGAGAGTATCGCATAAAGATAATGATCGTTTTCTTTTGTTTGTATTAGTGAAGAAGCTAATCGATGCATAAAGAAAGATTGATTATATAGGCCCGTTTTTCTATCCCAAGGGTTTGGTCTTGTATGAGATTCTTGTGGAACACCAAAACGCCTTATAAAAAGAGATAATTGCTCAATGCTAACCGGTTTAGACAATATCAAGTCGGGTCCTGCTACTGAACCGACGGGGACATATGTGTGAGCTGTGATCACGAGTATTTTTGTTTGGTCTAATCGCTTGTCTTTGCGAATCCTTTTTAAAATCTCTCGTCCAGAACCCCCGGGGAGATTTAAGTCTAATATCACAATTTCTGGTTTACTTTTGGAAAGAAGGTCAATCGCATCTTTTTCACTAAGGGCAGTAGCTGTGCTATATCCAGCCATATCTACAACATGCCGAAATAGCGCAGCAACATCGCGATCATCTTCAATTATCAATACAAATGGTTTAGCCATAACCTATTACCCAATCCCTTTTCAATGGTTACAAATAAATAATTATTTCTCTAGTATAAGCTATATATCAAGCAAATTTGAGGGGTGAAATGTTCGCGCGCACCTTTCAAATAGCTCTCTGCATTATACAATATTTTAACAAATCCTCGGCAACAACTCCCCTGCGGGCAGATCAACTACTCGTGAGCCACCAATAGCCGTTTTTGCTACCACACGTCCTGCATGGCTTTCCACCACGCTACCGATAATCGCTGCATCTTTGCCATATTCATTTGCCTGCATCACATCGAGAACTTCATCTGCTACATCGGGCGCAACGATGGCAACCAATTTGCCTTCATTGGCAATATAAAAAGGGTCTAAACCGAGCATTTCGCAGGCGGCATTCACAGCGGTATCAACTGGCACTTTCGTCTCTTCAAACTCAATCCCCACTTTGGATACATCTGCCAATTCATTTAACACGGCTGAAAGCCCGCCGCGCGTTGCATCGCGCAGGCAGTGGATTTTTTTTGTTACTTCGAGCATTTCTGCAATCATTCCATGCAGGGGTGCGGTATCACTCATAATTTGACTTTCAAATTCCAGCCCTTCGCGTTTTGACATGATCGCCATACCGTGATCGCCCATCGTGCCGCTGACGATGATCACGTCATTGGGGCGGGCGTTTTTGGCCGCAATATCTATGCCTTTGGGAATCATTCCAAAACCAGATGTATTGATGAATATCCCGTCTCCGTGACCTTTATTGACTACTTTTGTATCCCCTGTCACGATTTGTACCCCCGCTTTTTTCGCTGCGCGCGCCATCGAAGTTACTACTGCGCCCAGCGTCTCCATTTCTAAGCCTTCTTCGAGAATGAATCCTACTGAGAGATAGCGTGGTTTTGCTCCACTCATGGCGATATCGTTGACTGTGCCGTTCACTGCCAAATCGCCAATATCGCCGCCGGGGAAGATGATCGGGCTAACGACAAAAGAATCGGTGCTGAAAGCCAAGCGTCCACCTGCGTTTAACGCACCAATGTCTAAGGCCGTCGAGTCGCCCATTTGCGCAAGCAAGTCGTTATGCAAGAGCGGCGCGAAGAGATGTCCAATTAAATCGTTCATCATCTTGCCGCCCGCACCGTGCCCCATCACAATTCGCGGGTAATTTTTTAGCGGGATGGGGCAAGTCCATCCATCAAAAATAGCATCCATAGCCCAATTGTACCTTGATTTTGTACATCAAATTCTATAAGATAAGAGCATGAAAAAAAATACGTAAAGGAAACTTAATGGACGCACTCCGAACCCTCTTTCGTATACTCAATAAATACTTCATGGTACCTGCTTTCAAAAGTGGGTTTGGCCCCTTTATGGGCAATCCTTTCTCCGGCTATATCATGGTGCTAAAAACTGTCGGGCATAAATCGGGATTGACGCGTTACGCCCCTGTCAACTATGCCATTCACGATGGGAGTATATATTGCCTTTCCGGGATGGGGAAAATAGCGCATTGGTATAAAAACCTGAGTGCAAATTCGCAAATTGAAGTGATCTTGCCATCAGGCACAGTTTCGGGGGAGGCGTTTACCATCACAGACGCAGATGAGCGGCTAAATATGATGCGCCAAATCTTGAAAAACAGCGGATTTGCAAGCTTTATGGCGGGTATCAATGCCTTCACCATTTCTGATGAAGGCTTGCTGGAAAAAGGCGAAGAAATGGTTGTCATCCGCATTGAACCAAACGGGATATTTGCGAGCGCGGTTGATCCTGGTGGAAAGCTCTGGCTTTGGTTGACGATCGCGTTCATCGTTGTACTTGTGTTTCTTTTGATCTAACCTAAAATGACAGAAAGGCTGCCTGTGAGAAATAAGTCAAATTATCGTCTTTTTGAAATTAGCAGTATCATCGTTTTTGTGATCATTACGATAATGCTTGTAATTTTCAACCCTGCAGAAGGCGTGAACGCAGTTGAAGAAAACCTTCCTGGCGTGGAGTTGGAAGCCTACGCCTATGCCATGCCGCATCGTGGCTGGGCACCGTTGACGGTCTATTTCAGTGCCTTTGGTAGCCAGCCGCAGTTGAGGGAAATCGCTAGCTACGAATGGGATTTGGATGGAAATGGTCTTTACGATACGGATGCCAGCACAAATGGGGGTTATGCCAGCTATACATACACGAAGCCGGGGGAATATCTCATCACCGTGCGCGTAACCGATGACACGGGGCGTTCATCCACCGCGCAGACGATGGTCACGGTGAAGCACCCCTCCTCGAGCAGTGTGGATTATTGGACGGTCTTTGATGATTCTCAGGTGCGAAAAGTGGAATTACAAATCACTCAAGCAAATTGGGATGCGATGTGGGAGCAACCCGAATTGAAAACCCGTGTCGAAGCGGATATTTTTCTTTTCGGTGATTTGGTTGAATCAGTTGCCGTCAGCATGAAGGGCAATGGCTCTTTGGGTGGCTCAGGGGAGAAGAAGTCATGGAAAATTGATACAGACCATTTCGTTGCCGAGCAAGAATATAAGAATTTGAAGCAGCTTCTTTTCCACAATAACTTTATGGATGCCTCGATGCTGCGTGAAAAGATGGGCTATGAGATGAGCGCCTTTGCAGGCGTTCCTGCCGGGCATACGGCCTATGTCGCGTTTTGGATAGATATTGTGGATGATGAAAACCCGTCTGAGTATTGGGGCGTGTATACGATGGTCGAGCGGCCTGATTCTAAATATGTGCGCAATCGCTTTGGAGATGATAATGGCACGGGAAATCTCTACAAGGCAGATGCGTGGTTCGAGCAGGGGGCTGCCGATCTAGCCTATTACGGAGGCGATATTGAAGGTTATCCAAAACCTCGGGGGGAAGTCGCATACGGTCTTCGTACCAATAAAGATGAAGCCGATTATAGCGACATCATCCAATTATGCTATGTAATTGATGGCATCCAATATGAATCTGAAGCAGTGTTTACGCAGGCTTTGGAGCAGGTCTTGAACGTGGATGGTTATCTGCGCTATACGGCAGTCTTGATGACGCATCAAAATTTGGATACTTATCAATATACGGGCAATAATTATTTTATTTATAACGACCTGACAACGGGCAAATTTGAGTTCGTAGCTTGGGACTTGAACAGTGCGTGGATGGGCAATCCTGAATTCCCGTTATATGGCGAAAAATGTTGTCAGGGACCGGTGCAGTGGGCGCCGCTTTATACAAAGGTTTTTCAGGTAGCGCGTTATCGTCAAGACTATGCCGCTTATGTAGATTTGCTAACTCGCTATTGGTTCAGTGATAATTATTTCCCCGCACGGGCGGCGTATTGGCAGGAGATGGTTTCTCCATATTTGGCCGGTGATAAAGCCTATGTCGGCGACTCGGCACTTTACTCTCTGGAGCAATTCACGAATGAACGCAATCAATTGGTGATTCTAACGAGCCAGCGCAGCCAGTATTTACAATCGTTGCTTTCGTCGGGGCAGTGGAGAACGATCATCCCTGAGCCAAATGTGGATTTGAATACGGAAGGCAATGTCAACGAAATACACTAAATTTTGGGATATAAAACCGCAACGTCCGTGATTTGGGTTTGGGTGCTGTTCCCAAACAGATTCTCGACGTGAAGGTTCGTGAAACTAAAAAACGCTGCATAATACAGGAGAAAAAATGAAAAAACTCAAACGAACTTTTCTCATCATTATTCTTTTGCTCTTATTTCTATTACCCACCATCGCCCTCGCACAAGGCAGCGGTTTCAGTGAAACTTTTGATGATTCCACCCTCCAAGAATGGGAAGCGCCGCATGGTGTGAGTGTCGAGAATGGTGTCCTGAAAATCAGCGATGGCGGATTCGCGCTCCACTTTGGCGATTGGTCAGAGATCACGCTGATGCTCAAATTCAAATTCTCCGGCGAAGGAGAAGGGGCGGTCAATTATTACTTCCGTGACGAGGGGCGTTATGGGTTTGTTTTCTCCGAAAATGTTCTTTATCTTGAAAAAGAGACCCCGCAAGGCATGGAAATGCTCGGCGATGCAAAAGCAGCCGTGCTTCAGCCCGATACATGGATCAATCTCAAAATTATCGTTAGTGATGGTCAGCATCAAATTTATCTAAATGATGAATTACAGGTCACCATTACAGACCCAAGCCCGCTTGAGACGGGCGCAGTCATGTTCAATTCACGCGGTCTGACGCTCGAATTTGACGACCTGAGTGTACAAGGTACCCCTGGCTTTGGCGCAATGCCCGAGGGCGAAGATTCCCCCGAAGGGGAAGAGTCACCAATGGAAGGTGAAGCCCCGCCCATCGTCGAAGGCGCACCAGAAGTCGGTGAAACGACTGCTCCAGCAACTGACACTACTCAACCCGCAACCACATCCCAAACAAAGGATAGTCTCATGCAAGAACTCTTCTCCAGCCAAGCCAACCCCACCGATCTGACCACCTTTCTCATCAATATGGTGCTGGCCGCTATCGCTGCCTTCATTCTTAGCCTCGTCTATATCCACTGGGGATCATCGCTCTCAAACCGCCGTAAATTCGCTGCCAATTTCATGCTGATGACTATCACGACCACCTTCATCATTCTTGTCGTTCGCTCCTCGGTTGCGCTCAGTTTGGGTTTGGTCGGTGCGCTCTCCATCGTCCGTTTCCGCACCGCCGTCAAAGAGCCAGAAGAGTTGGCCTATCTTTTTTTCGCCATCGGGATCGGAATCGGCTTGGGAGACAATCAACGATTGATCACTCTGCTAGCCTTAGTGATCGGAATTATCATCATCGGATTAAATAAGCTGCTCCGCCGCGCCGAAGCGGATGTGAACCTACACTTGTCCATTGCAAGTCAACAGCCTGCCAAAGTGGAGTTGGAACAGATCGAATCTGTCCTACGGCAGCATACCGCCAAAATGAAGCTCCTCCGCTTCGACGAAACAGCCGAGATGCTCGAAGCCGGATTCTTAATCGAATTTCGGGAGATGAGTCAATTAAACGAGACCAAGCAAGAATTACGAGCGCTTTCGGAGCAGATTGAAATCACCTTTATGGATAATAAGGGCGTTTGGTAGAAGAAGAAATCCAGTTCCTTAAAACTTCGTGCCCCTTCGTGTAACTTCGTGGATTCAAAAAAAATGAACAAACCTAAAATCCGAGAATACCGTTACGAGCGGAAATTCCGCGTCGAAGACCTCGATGTCGCTCAGGTGCGGATGCTCATCAAGCGGCATCCGAATATTTTTTACACGCCTTATCCGCCGCGCTATATCAACAATTTATATCTCGACGCGCCCAATATGGATAATTATCACGACAATATCGCTGGCGCGGCAGATCGACATAAGGTGCGCATCCGATGGTATGGCGATTTGCTGGGTGAAATCAAAAAGCCGGTATTGGAGTTCAAGGTCAAGGATGGTTTAGTTGGCGCAAAATACAGCTACCCTTTCCCCGCTTTTTCTTTTGATGCTGATTTCTCGCAAAAAGGTTTTCAAAAACTCATCGAAAATGCTGATCTGCCCAATGACGTTCGCTGGCAATTGCGGGGCATGAGCGTGGTTTTGTGCAATCGTTATTATCGTTGGTATTACGTCACGAAGGATGAAAAATATCGCGTCACGGTCGATAAAGAAATGCGTTATTACCATATCCGACAAGCTGGAAACCATTTCCGCCATTATTTTCTTGACCCCAAAGCCATTGTCGTGGAATTGAAATACGCCCGTGAATTAGACCCCTACGCTGATAGAATTTCAGGATTTTTCCCCTTTATTGTGACGAGAAACTCGAAATATATTACCGGTATTGAGCAGGTCTATTTATAGGAAAATCTTTCCATGCCCCGTAAAGCTGAATTCATTTCCTACAAGCCCAAAACAATTCTCAACAAACACAAACGTGCCGACCACTGGTTTTGGACGAGCTATACCGCTTATCCTTATAAAGGCTGCCAGCATGGTTGTCAGTTTTGTTATTGTCGTGAGCAGAAATTTTCTCCCTTTGATGATCCGAATGATTTTGCCTATACCATCCATGTCAAGGAGAATGCGCCACAGCTTTTGCGTAAGGCGATTGCGCGCGCGAAAACTGATTTGATCTTCACTGGCGATTACCAGCCTGCCGAAAAGAAATTTGAACTCTCCCGAAAAATGCTCGAAGTTTGCCTTGAGCGGAACTTCCCTGTCTTCATTCTTGAGCGTTCGCCCCTCATCCTGCGCGACCTTGACCTGCTGACCGAGATCAATTCAAAAGCTGTGGCTGCGACGGCCTTCAGCATTATCTCAATGCCCGATTCAGTGCATTATGATCGCATCCGCCAAATGGAGCATCTCGCTCCATCGCCAGAAAAACGCTTCGCCGCGATGGAAAAACTCGCGCTTGCTGGCATCCAGACCGGGGCTTGTATGATGCCCCTCCTGCCCGAACTTTGTGATACGGATGAAAATCTCGAATCGATCATCAAATGGACGGTCGATCACGGCGGGAGCTTTGTGCTTGCCTCGGGCTTGACTCTCTCAGACCAGCAGCGTACCTTCTTCTTTAATGTCCTTGCTGAACGTTTTCCTGACTTATTACCTGCTTACGAAAAATATTATCCAAGCGGAAAAAGTTATGGTGCAGTCGATGGGAACTGGCGCAGAAGGGCACTAAAGATACGCGAACTCTGTGAGAAGCACGGCATCAAAGACAGGATGCCACGCCCCATCATCTCTGGTGATAAGCGCGCCAAGAATAAACGCATCGTTGAGATTCTGGCAGATAAAGTCTACGTAATGGAATTGGAACTTGCTCCCAAGGATCGTATTTGGGCATATCGCAAAGCGGCATGGGCAATCGAAGATATGGAGCAAGACATAGCACTCTTTTATCGCACGATGGGATTGAAGGGTTTGCAAAAAATTGAGAATATGGATCAATCTTTGGCGAGGGAAGTGGAAAGTTTGTTGTCTGGTATGAATTAAGGCTTTGTACTGTATATTAAAAATGGAGGAGATAATCTGATGAAGAAAACTCGCGCCCTAAGTCTACTTATCATTTTGGCGTTTCTAGCTTTGGGGGGAACTTCATGCGCTCAACAGCCAGACCAATATCCCAGCGTATGGATCGATCATCCGCAAGATGGAGGTGTTTTTCCTGTTGGTGTACCTGTCACAGTAATATCTCATGCTTTTGCGCGCGCGGGAGTTGCAGAAGTGGTACTCTCAATTAACGGAGAACCTTATAGACGTGACGCACCGGCTGAAGCCGGACAGGATTTTGTTTCCCTCCAGCAAGATTGGGTTCCGGGCGAAGCGGGGATATATATTATTCAGGTTCAGGCTTATGATCGGCAAGGGCAGGTGGGGAATCCCGACAGTATTTCCATCGAAGCTAAAGGGGATACTCCAACGCAAATCCCAACACTGGTTGATACACCCCTCCCGCTTACAGCAACTCTTGTCCCGACAGAAACGCCTGTAGATACGGCGACACCTGTGCCGACAAATACCTTCCCCCCGCCTACATATACATTTACGCCTACCCTTCCGCCAGCCGATACAACATCACCTCCCGCGCCCTCACCTGCTGTCCCCGCAAGTGGATTGGAACTCACCTGCCGTTCAACACAAACTTTGGTTTGGTTGCCCGTGGATGATCCCAGCGGCATTACGGGATACTATGTGAAATTGGAGAGGGAAGCGACTCCGGGAAATTGGCAATCGGAGGGAGGGTATGGCCCTGTCACGGGCAAACAAGTGGATGCCAATGTTCAATGTGGCGGGGTCTATCGCTGGATGGTGCGTGCGCAGGATGGAGCCGGGAATTTCAGCAATTGGTCAGCGATCTCGTATTTTTCAGTCGCGATAAGTTGAGTAGGGGTTCGGGAGGATTAAGATGAATAGCAGAAATTACGCAGGAGAGGCAACTCTTGTTTCAGGCCGAAAAGCTAAAAGTAAATTACCGCTTATTCTTGGATGTTTGGGTGCCTTGGCTTTGCTTTTTTTGATTGTCATTGTAGGCGGATTTTTCTATATGACAACGAGCGCATCTGGGCAATCGGTAGTTTTCATTCGCGCGCCCCAAGATGGAGAAATACTTGAAGCCGATCAGCCTGTGCAGGTCAGCGCACTGGCGCGTGATGACCAAAAGATCACGCGCATTGAGCTTTGGGTGGACGGCGTGTTGATTGATGCGCAAGAGAGCAATACCCAAAGCGGGATTAATCCCTTCCCTTTACTGACGACTTGGTATCCGCAGGCTGGCGCGCATACGCTGATAGTGAGAGCCTTCAACGCTCGCGGAAATAGCTCTCAGGCTACCATTACTGTAGGTGCAACAGCCCTCGCTGATAGAGATTTGGATGGCATCGCGGATGATGCTGATATGTGTCCTGACCAACCCGGGAGCGAAGCAGCAGGTGGATGCCCCGACCGTGATTTTGACGGGGTCACTGACACAACAGACGCTTGTCCCGACGAAGCAGGTTTACCGCCAACAGGCTGCCCAACCCCCAGTGCAAGTGACCGCGACGGTGATGGCCTCCTCGATGCCGCAGATGCCTGCCCTGATGAAGTCGGCTCACCCCTTGCAGATGGCTGCCCCGACGCAGATGCCGACGGCGTGGCTGACGCCACAGATGCCTGCCCTACCGAGCCTGGCTCAGGTATTGATGGCTGCCCGGATGCAGATGGTGGCTTGCCCCCAGACCCAGCCCCGAGCGGCGACCCTCCTCCAATGCCTCGCCCGGGCGATGAGCCGCCCATTCCAGATGATGATGAAGAGCCTGAATCTCCGCTCTTCGAGGCATTCCCTCTTCCTGAACCTGATGAGCTTCCAGTTCAATTGGAAATCGAAGCTTATTCTCTCTACATAAGAGAGGCTGTTGAAAGAGCCTGGTGCTATGTTCAACTCGGTGATGAAGACCCTCGGCGTTACGATTTTGAACCAGAAGGTGAGCATATGTGGAATATCGCCGAAGAATTTGCAGGTGAGAACAGTGTGCATCTTCTACACGATCAGAACGAAGCACTCTCAATCTCTTTAAATTGTCTTGGCGCTAATGAAGGGGAAGAGCCAGTCGCAATGGAGGAGCTTGCTGCTGTCCATCCTCGGGAAGAATGGGATGGGCGCAGATTAGAAATGCGCCCGGAAACGGAAAATACAATTCAGGTTCGTTACCATATTTGTTCTCCTTCCTGTGGTGAAACAGTTTTGCAAACCCCACTCCTGGCACCTATCACATTAGGACCTACAGGAAATGGGCCCTATTTATTGCGTTGGAGATGGGAAGGCAATGAGAGCGAAATTGATGGGTTTTTATTTAGACGCACCTCAGATACTGGCGCAGAGGATAATATCTGGGTTTACGATCCCGGCGCACGCTCCCTTGATCTGGCAGACTATATGCCCTCATGTGGAGAAAGAATTGAGTTTTATGGGATCGTTTTTAGGCGCATTGATGGCATAAATATCTATTCGCCTCCCAGTAATACTGTCTCGTGGGCAGCCGACCCCTGCACCTACACCGCCAACGTGACCTTTACGACTTTGGATGTTCACAACCCACCCGCTGATGAGCAAGGGCTACATCAACCTGGTCCTATTTACGGAGAGTTTTGGGTCTCAAACGGAACTACCACAGAAATGCTCACCTTTGATGCCTGCTGGTGCTATTTTGGTCCCGGCTCTACGTTTTGGGGAACCTGCGAAGGATTGGAATTGCAAAGCGGCACATATTCCATCAACCGAGATATTTTTGGATGGATAGACAGAGCAAAAGCCAGTTGTCTTGGCGATGGCTGCAGAAGTAACTCCTTTCACGCGCCTTTTAGCTCATCCTTGCACATTCCTTTTGAAGATGGTGACGATCTGACCATTGGCGGTCGTGTCATGGATTGCGATGCAAGAAACGCGAATGATGTGGTCTTTGAGCAACAGGGAGGTATCAGGATCAATATAGATGATTTGGATTACCTGACAGTCCCACTTCCCTTCGGATTAAATGGTGACCACATCAACCTAAATAGTTTTATTCGAATGGGACGATGAAAAAAGTCGCGCTCCTGCTCTTGGCAACTCTGCCAATTTTTGCCTGCACCCTTAGACAGGCTCCGCCGGAACGCCCCCAGCCTGAGCCTGATACCGTTATGGATGAATTTGCCCAACCCGATACAAATCCCCTCCCCCGCTTGTGGGGGAGGGGCTAGGGGTGGGGGCAGTGGGTGGCAACGTCATCCACTCCTAGCTCTCACCTACCTCGGCGCATTTCGCCTCCCCGATGCTTCGGGCGGGTCAAATTGGGAGTACAGCGGTCATGGGCTGACACATCGTCCAGCCAGCGAGCAAGACTAAAACACGAGCGGATCACTCTTCGGGTTTGGGCATGACCAACAACTCCAAGTCTCTGAAATCAGCATCCCCGTGCGGACATCGAATATTTGGGCAGGAAACTATATTTCAATTTCGGGCAACATATCCAGGGATTTGAGTCTTCGCATGGCTCAGCGAGCCTGGATTTGGCAGCTATACCAATGTCAAATCAAAAAATGGCAGTGATCAGGGAGAGAAACCGCCATTTTTAAATCCTGGTCTTTTAAGAAGAAAGGCAGAATTCTACCAAAACCTATATTGACCAGAAAATATCTCCTTGATAAAGTTATCTTCACGTAAGTTTATATAGATTTTTGAGTTTAAAAGGGTATATGAATAAAAAAAATACAAATGATTGGCTTAGCTTAAGCGATGTCGCAAGGATGTTGGGAGTGCATTCCAGCACTGTGCGGGCATGGGCAGATCAGGGTGTCTTGCCTGTTTATCGTACCGAGGGAGGGCATCGCCGTTTTTTACAAGATGAAATTAATTTATGGATGCAAACATCCCGCCAGAAAAAGGAAGTAGATCCAGAGCGTGCCTTGCGGGATGTTCTTAAGCGAATCCGATTTAAAATTGGGGAAAATCAGCTCGAATCTGAAAAATGGTATCAGAAATTGGATAATGAAGCTCGTCTTAAATATCGAATGAGCGGTAAAAATCTTATGCAAAGCCTTGCAAGCTATCTCAGTGCTGAGGGTGAAGATGCCATTGCAGAAGCCCGATCTCTGGGCTACGAATATGCCTCACGCGGACGAAGATACGGCCTTAGCATTATTGATGCGACCTGTGCCTTTTTATTCTTTAGAAATGCGCTTTTAGAAGCGATGATCGCTGTTTACCTTGATGCGCGCGTTTCCGATACAGAATCATGGGGAGATATGCTCTCTCGCATCCATGCCTTTACAGATCAAACGATGCTTTCGTTGATGGAAACCTATCAAGCCTTTGAAAAGAATAATCGCTAAGAACTTTCATAAATTCATGCCCCGCTCATCAGAACGGGGCTTTTTGCTTTAACGGGTATAATCAACATATCTTAAATACGGAGTATCAAATGTCTCTTCTTGATCTGCCTTTTCTGCTTGAAACCCGTCGTAATCATGCCCTCGAACATGCTACGTTAAAGATCCTTTCTCCAAAATACCCTGCCCGCCCGCTGGGTGGACATTCTAACCCAACCGGATTTATGATCTTTGGGGATGTTCATACGGATGACCTCTGCGCTGCGGTAGATGAGGCCTTTGATCGTTTGCGCACGGGTGAAAATGACCTTGCCATTCATCCCGGTTGCGGAACCAACTACGCGACCTCGGGCTTGCTTGCCGGTTCTCTGGCTTGGTTCGGGCTTTCAGGTAAAGGTGCGTGGTATAAAAAACTCTGGCGCATCCCCTTCATTTTGCCTTTAGCGGTACTTGTTTGGGGGTTGAGCAAACCGCTGGGGCCCAAGTTGCAAGCTAAGGTCACGACCGAAGCGAATCTTGGGGAGATGGAAATTGTCTCGGTGCAGAAAATCCGCCCTTCTTTGCATCGTGTGATTACCAGATAATCCAATTATTACGCAAAACGCTATGGCTAAAAACACCTTACGCATCCTATATATCTACGGTGACGATGAGTTTGCTCTCGCGCAACGGCTTAAAAAAGTGAAATTGCGTGTAGATAAAGATGGGATGAATACCACCGAACTTGACGCGCGCACGATGAGAAAAGATGAGATAAATATGGCGGTCAATGCGATGCCATTTTTATCTGAGCGGCGATTGGTTTTTCTTGAAAAACCCTCGGGGGAATATAGAGGCAAAAATCAGCG